>JAEEGL016467199.1_pt1 | contig 15051 bp, 11 predicted proteins | sample 9134231 | NCBI WGS metagenome assembly JAEEGL01 (sample SAMN16246548, study PRJNA631951) | gut metagenome | biome: gut microbiome; feature: rumen; material: fiber-attached | host: Bos | place: Iran: Karaj | collected 2018-10 | reverse complement strand
GCCGCGGAAGTATTAATTTTATTGGCTTTAGTGGCTGCGCCGCCGACTGAATCGGAAGCAGCATATTTAATAGCATTTACCATGGCCTTGGTGGCATAAGTATCTGATACAGAGCTTGTTGTGGCAAAGCTATTAATGGCGCTGACTATCTCGGCAGACAAGTTGCCTTCACCAATACAGCCGGCACAATCAACATTTAAAGCTGTATCGGCAGTGTCGGCCAAAATAGCAAAAGGCACCGCGCTGACAGGCAATTTGCGGTTCATTATTTCGCCGTCGATAACCAGCTCCAGCTCCAGCTTATCGCCGGCGGCAATGAGCTGATCGCGCGTTACTTCAATGCCAAGGTCATAATAGCCATTAACCACTTCGTAATCGGTGAGTTCACCAGCGGCAATAGCTTGCGGCGGATTGGCGCTGGCATTATAAATGGTAGCTTTAATGGTGTGCGTACCATTTATAAGGGCACCGTCCTTGTTGCGGATTAAACCTTGGTGCGTAAGGGTCATAGGCACAGTGATTGTAGCACCTGTGTCTTGAGCCTTAGCCACCGGCGTGCCTAAAAGGGCACCAGCCAGGAACATTGTCAGAGCTCTCTTTAATTGCTTATTCATAAGATCCTCCCCGGGCTATCAGTGCCCATCTTTTGTTGTTACAACATAAGAGTTACTCTCGGCTTTTTGCACTATTGCGCCGCCGGTAACTTCTACTTCAAAACTATTGCTGGAAACTTTGCCGCCAACGGAAACAGGAGTGCCGGTAACCGAAGAAGCATGGTTATCTTGAGGGCCGGGCGGCACATCGCTCTGGGCATCGCTATTGCTATCAGGCGGAACATCGGTGTTATCACCTGGGCCGGGAATATCAGTGTTATCACCGGGGCCAGGAATATCGGTGTTATCACCGGGGTCATTGGGTTTGACGTTAGTGCTCTTTACACAGCGCCCTTCTTTGCATTCCTGGCCAACTTCACAATCGGCAGTATCAACGCACACCAAGCGGCAAATACCATAATCGCAATACATCCCGCTATCGCAGGCGTTGATTTCGTCACAATTTTCACCAAGTTGGCGGGAATTATTGCTTGGCAACGGCTTGTCCGGACAACCTGAAAGCAACAACATAAGCGGCATCAGTAAAGCCAAGAATCTCAATTTCATGCTTAATCTCCTCTGCGTTTACACCACTGTGCCTTACCACTGTAAGGTAAATGTTATTTTGATAGTACCACAAGTTAGGCAATATCGCAAGAAAAAATCAAACAATCAGGCAAGATATTGGTAAGCGCCAGAGCAACAGGAAAATAACACCACTACAGCTGGATTTTTTGCGGTTTCAGGCTATAAGGCCCAAAAATTTTGCCGCTTGTCACAGAAGGCCTTTGATAGTTTTAACTACACTGGCCCTCCGGCAGCCAAACCAAAGAGGCGTACCATATAATATGGTAACACCTGCCGCCCCTCGGTATATGGAAGTTTTTTAAGACGATTTATCCAATAATCACAGGAAGCCAGTGTTATATCTCTCCTGGAAGCGGCAAGTATTTTTTCCACCTTTTGGCAGCCGTAAACCACCCCGGGGCGCTCAAAACTCAGGCCAAAGAGGCGGGCAATAAGCGAACGGGCCGGATAGATACTACATGTTCCCTCGCGCAAAAATGGGCAGACATAGTGTAAATCTTTGGCCAGGCTAAAATGGTCTTTTTCACCTGAGGGCGGCGGCGCATTAAAAGCCTCTATCAGCTCAGCATGCTCTTTATATATGAGTTTTGCAGCCTCTAGAGCGCTCTTTAAAAGAGTAAAGCGCCCCTCTTTTTGGATAAAATAAATTATCGCCCAAAATTCCAGGGGAGTAAGAAAAACAGCCTCATGACAGCAAGCAGCACAACCAGCGGCGCAGGGAATAGGATATTTAGCTCTTATGGCCGTCAAATGACCATCCAATTCGCTATATAGAGCCAGTAGGGTCTCTATGGCTTCAGCCAGATTTTTTAATGGCGGCGCGGGAATAGCGGTAAAATCAATTATGGGCGCCACTTAGTTTTGTTCCACAGAAAGCAGGTAGCCAAGGAGCACATCATCAAGCGAGGAATCAGAGGCCGAACCAAAGATGTTGTCGATGGCATCGGGATCGTTCTGATAAACATCATTCAGCGAGTCACCATCCAAAATCGGGCTGTTGTCTTCCGGCAGGTGCTCGGCCGGATGACGATTTTGAAAAGAGCTCTCATAGCTGCCAACCGGCGGCAAATCAAAAATTGAAGCCTCGGCCGGCGGCGGTGCAGCCTGCGGCCGCACCACTTGCACATTTTTGCCTACTTCGGCAGTAATACGCTCACGTTTAAAAGAGGGCGTAGATTGCAAAGCGGCCATATTGGCCGCAGCGGCAGCCAAACCGGAAACAGTGCTGGTAGGAGCGCGGTGAATGGGCCCCAGTTCACTAATCTTCGGCACAGTGGAAGGCGGCGGCATAACCGGCATAACCGGCGGCGGCGGTGGCGGCGGCGGAGAAACTTCTTTGCGATTTTCTTCTTCTATCTGCTCGGCCAAAAAAGCTTCGGCACTGGGGAAGCGGCTGGTGCGCGGCGGTTTGGGCGTAGCCGGCACCGGAGCGGCAGCAGCAGCAGTCGCCACAACGGGAGCAGGAGTAGCGGCGGCCACCGGCGGCGTTTCATCAGTACCGGCGCCTTCCAAAATAGACATCATGGAGCTGCTCTTGCCCTGACCACGCTCCACATTCAGAGGCGCCGGCCCGTTTAGCATTGAAGCGCCTTTGGCCCGCTCAACTATTTTATCATCAAAAGAGCCGGAGACTAGTGAACGCAACATTTGTTTATGCTGCGCTTGCATAATTTGCTTAACTTTATCTATTAAATCCGGCTCGTTCAGCAAGGCATCATAAGAGCTTTTTTGCGATTTAACAATATTACCGCCCAAAAAGAGATGGGTGATAATATGGGGGTTCTCCACCCCGGAATCCTCGGTTTGCACATGAAATACTTGGCCTTTGTATTTTACATTGTGATTAAAACCCGGAACCATAATCTGTAAGCCTTCCTGCTTATTTTATGCCAAATTAAACAATTTACGAATTACTAACTGTTATCGGTAGCGGCATCACCGTTGTTATCGCTTTCGGCATCATCGTCATTACCGTTATTCGGTTTATTATCTTCGGGAACTTCCGCGTTATTTGACCCTTCATCTTCCGGCAGATTCGTCGGCTCATGGTGAACGGTATTGTCGGTGGTAATCGGCGCGGTACAAATACCGGTTTGGGCGCAGTACATGGTGCCGTTACAGTCACTGTCACTGGTGCAGGTATGCACACAAACGCCGCCGGCGCACACTTCACCGCCGGAACAAATCGACGAATTATAGGCACAGCTCATAGCGCAGGTGCCGGCCAGACAAACGCGATCCAGCGGGCAATCGCGGTCGTATTCGCATTTATTTGAGCAGGCATAAGTAGAAAATGCCGTAAATACGGCCAGTAAGGTTATGATCAATCGGTAAGCTCTTCTTTCCTTCATCTTTTATGCTCCACGCCGGCTTAGCACGGCCACCCTTAGCCTAGCAGATTATTGGCGCGATACAAAAAAATATCAGCAAAAAATTTTTTTATTTTTATAAAGCGGCTACAGAGCGGTGGCAATCGGCCAGTCTCAAACGGATATATTGCCGGTCAAGCTGCAATTCATTTACCAAACTAAGCAGCTGGTCGGTGGAGATAAGATTGGCTTCGGTATATAGGTAAAGAAGTGCTTTTTCGGCAATGGCCGCTACTTTTAGAGAGTTCATCATCGTCTCATTGCGCTTCTCACCGCGCAGATAGTAATCTTCAAACATGGTGAAAAGTTTGGAAGTGTGACTTCCGGCCTGAATAGCTGCCAGTTCATTTCTAAGAGGCGCAATATCACCGGCGCTGGCCAGGTTACCAAGCGGTTTTAAAGCCATGTAAGTATAGCGCTTGCCTGGCAAAAGGTGGTGTTTTTCGCAACGGGTGCAATAATTTGGCTCATATTCGCTATGACGCAAATCTGTTTGTCCGATGATAAGAAGCGGGTCAAAATAAAGAGCCGGGCACTCAATATTATCCACCAGATAATAGCGGTAGCTAAAATAGCCGTCTGAGAGGCAGTCCGGATGGTCACAATAAGCCGAAAGGGGGAAAATATCCGTAGCCTGTTCCAAAAGCAGCTTGGCGGTGGCATTAAATGTTTCGCGGCGAAAATTTAAAACCAAAGTCGGGCAAATAAAAATCACCCCACGCTCATCGCTCTCCTTGGCCATGAGATACACCAGGCGCTCGTCAAAAAAAGCTGCTTCGTCAATAATCCAAGTACCCACTTCCGGATGCTCTTTAAAAAGCGCTTCAAGAGCAAAACTATCGGCTGCCCCGGATATTTTTCCGCCTAAATCTTCGATACCGCCGCGGTATGGCAAACTTCCCGGCGGGCAGTTATGAAATTGGCGAGTATCAAGGCCCGGGCGCACAAAAAAGACATTGCGCCTGTCGGCTGCACCGGTAGCGGTACTTGCGGCTACAAGAGCCGATTTGGTGCGTGCCACTTTGGAATCGCGCCATACTCTGGTGGTGTACTCGGTTTTGCCGGCGCCCATAGGCCCGATAACGAGAATACGCCGCGCCCGGCGGGTAAAATCAAAATGGTTTAAAGACGTGTGGATACGCAAAGAAGGAAAGCCTAAGTTATTCATAAAGCTTTCCAGCTTTTCGGTGGATTGATAATTTTCCATTTTTAACCTGAGTAAGTGCTAAAATCAGATAAAATTATTATTTCTTTTCCGCTTCTTTATCGGCAGTATCCGGTTTCTTTTCCATGACACACTGCCCTTCAAAAATAACGCCGCGGTCGATAGTTAAAACCGGGGTGGTAATGTTGCCGTAAATACGCCCGGGGGCGTGTACTTCAACCGAGTTCTCGGCGATTATATTGCCACGCACCGTGCCGTTTATCACCACCGCGCCAACTTTTATTTCGGCTTCAACCTTAGCGCCCTGGCCGATAACCAACACATCTTTGGTGGCTATTTCGCCTTTAAAATTGCCATCTATGCGAATAGTGCCCTGAAAAGTGAGATGCCCTTCAAAGGTGCTCTCCGCCCCAAGAATGGTGTGCACATTGTCCACGTTTACGGTGAAATTATCATTCTTGCCCATTTTTTTCTCCTTAATTTTTAAGTTAATTACATATTATTATTGCATATTTTCTCAGTTAACGCCGCCAGTTCCTCATAGGAACCATAATGTAATTCAATAATGCCCTGCCCTTTTTTGTCTTTAAGTGCCACTTTACAATTAAGGGCTTTTTGCCACCTGGATGCCAAATCACGGCTATTCGGCACAGAGCGGTTTTCAGCTTCTTTTACGGCTGGGGTGCTGCTGCGCGGGGTTTTGGATTTTTGCAAGCGGGCAATATTTTCGGCCTGGCGCACCGAAAGATGCTCATCAAGCACCCTCTCGGCCAGGGCTTTTTGGCTCTTTGGGGAAGAGAGGCTCAAAATGGCCCGGGCGTGACCGGCAGAAATAGCTCCGCCATCAACGAGAGGCATTATTTCTGCCGGCAGTTGCAAGAGGCGTAAAGTATTGGCAATGGTAGAGCGCTCTTTACCAACCCGCGCGGCCAGCTGCTCTTGCGTCAAATTATACTCTTTTAAAAGCTTCTCATAAGCACGGGCCTCTTCAAGAGGCGTGAGATCCTGGCGCTGAATATTTTCCACAAGAGCTATGGTAAAAGAGTCTTCATCGGAAAGCTCTTTAATAATAGCCGGAATGTTTTTCAGGCCGGCAATCCCGGCGGCCCGCCAGCGCCTTTCACCGGCTATTAGCTCATATTCATTATCTTTTTTGCGCACAACGACTGGTTGAATCACGCCATCTTGTTTAATGGAATCGGCCAGTTTTTTGAGCGCTTCTTCGGCAAAATTACGCCTTGGCTGGCCATTTAAGGGGTGTATTTTTTCCAGTGGCAACTGGTAAATATGAGCATTATCGGCTCCAAGCCCCGGGAAAGCTGTAAAAGCATTTAGAGCAGAATTACCCTCCGGTTTGGGAATAAGCGCATCCATGCCGCGCCCCAGGCCGCCGATTTTCGCCCCTTTTTTGGGCTCTTTCAGCTCTTTAAATTGCATGAGGTGTCTCCTCTACTCGCTGGATAACCTCCTGAGCCAATTCCAAGTAACTCTTGGCCCCGGAAGAATTTATATCGTAAAAGATAATGGGCTTACCAAAACTCGGCGCTTCGGAAAGACGCACATTGCGCGGGATAATAGTCTCGAAAACCAGAGTGGGAAAGTGGCTTTTTACTTCATTCGCCACCTGGTGAGCCAAATTGACTCTGGCATCGAACATCGTCAGCAAAATACCGATGATAGAGAGCTCACTATGCCCGGCACTGCGCACCATATCCATCGTGGAAAGCAGTTTGGCAAGCCCTTCCATAGCAAAATATTCGCATTGCAAGGGCACCAGCACCCTATCGGCGGCAAAAAGGGCATTAATAGTCAGTGTTCCCAGCGAAGGCGGGCAGTCTATAAGAATATAGTCGTACTTTTCCCTTATTTCTGCAAGTGCCGCTCTAAGCCGCAAATGGCGGCTCTGGTCGGTGGCCAGCTCCACTTCGGCAGCGGCCAGATTTTCAGTTGCGGGCAAAATGTGCAAATTATCGAGTTCACCCTTTATAATGGCACTTTCCGGCTTTATAAAACCAATCAGCGCTTCATAAGTACCGGCCATATTAGCGGTGGCCGCACCGGCGCCAAGGCCGGAAGTGGCATTCCCCTGAGAGTCAAGATCCACCAGAAGTACGCGCCGCTCGGCGGCGGCCAACGAAGCTGCCAGATTAATGGCGGTGGTTGTTTTACCAACTCCTCCCTTTTGGTTGGCTATAGCAAGAACGATTCCCATCTCATTCCTCCAAATACCGGAAAGGTGCCATAGCAGAGTTGGGAAGAAGCTGCCAGAGTTTTATTGCATAGGGAGGATTATTCGCCACAAAATGCTATTTATTCTTGCTCAAGGCACTTACTCCGGCTAAAATGGGAGAGATTATGGGTAGCCTCTGGCTACTCTGCAAATCAGGTAACACGTTGTATTGGCGTTTGAGGTAAATCTATGAAACGAATTGGCTTGTTTCTTCTCGGCTGTCTCTTTGTCCTCTCTTTGCCTGCCTGTCGGCTGGAAAAAGAAATCGGCAATTGTGGCACCTCAAAAGTTCTTAAAGATCAAGGTGATGGCCGCTGCTGTGACGATGCCGGCAACTGCTTTACTTACGAAGGCAAAGCCATTCCCAAAGATGCTGATACCGATACCGACCCAGGGCAAGATCCTAATAAACAAAATCAGCAAGGGCAAAAACCGGAGTTTAAAGTCTGCGAGTGCCCGGTAACCGCCACCGATAAAGACGGCGACTGCATGAATGATGCCGATGAACCTAATTTTGTCGGTCTTCACAGTAAAGGGCTCGATCCCAATAACCCCGATACCGACGGTGACGGCATTTTAGACGGCTGTGAAGATGCCAATAGCAATGGGCGTGTTGACTTTTTGGATATGAACGGCAATGGCGTTTTTGACAGCGGCGATGTTCTTTTGGAAAGCGATCCCTTAACCGCTGACAGCGACGGCGACGGCATCCCCGACGGCTTGGAAGACAGCAACAAAAACGGCGTTTACGACCCCTTAAATAATGAGAGTAAATCGACAGACCCAGATACCGACCGCGACGGCATTCCGGACGGCGTAGAAGATCGCGATCACGATGGCAAAGTTTCTTATAACGATATCGACGGCGACGGCCACATGGATGTAAATGAGGATTTAAATTGCAACGGCATTTTAGATCCCGGCGAAGATGTGGACGGCGACGGCCACCTCGATGTTGATGAGCGCATTGAAAGCGACCCCAGAAAAGCCGACACCGACGGCGACGGCATTCCGGACGGCGTGGAAGATGCCAATAAAAATGGCCTTTGCGATGATTACTGGGTGTGCAGCGACGGTAGTACTGAAACAACTTGGGATGAATCCAGCGGCGGCGATGGCAATAGCGATGCCAATAGTGATGCCAATAGTGATAACGGGCAGAGCCAGGGCAAAACCTGCACCCGCTACCGTGAAATTTGCGCTTTTAACGCCGACATGGACGGCGACTGCCTGATGGACGGCGTGGAGCTAAAATACGATGCCCTGAACAACCCCGATGTACGCTTTGACGACCCGCGCAACAAACCAGGTATTCCCGCCAATTTGCGCGAGACCGACCCCTTTAACCCCGATACTGACGGCGATTGCGCTCTTTGCACTGATGTACCGCTGAATAAATGCCCCTATCGTGACGGTCTTGAGGATAAAAACCACAATGGCCGCGTAGATGCCGGCGAGAGCGATCCGCTCTCTATAGATAGCGATGGCGACGGCATTCCGGATACCGTTGAAGACTTAAATTGCAACGGCATAGTCGATGCCAAAGAATCCAGCCCGGTACTTTTCGATAGCGACGGTGACGGCCTGCCCGATTATTTGGAAGATACCAACCGCAATGGTATTTGCGACACTATTGATAGCAATATTTACGCCGAAACCTGCGCCTATCTCGCCGATACCGATGGCGACGGCCTTAATGACGGCGAAGAAGATTTTAACCTCGACGGCCGCCGCGGCGTCGGTGAAACCGACCCCCGCATTACCGATACCGATGGTGACAACCTTAATGACGGCGAAGAAGTAACCCGCTATAATACCAATCCCATCAACCCCGACACCGATGGTGACGGCCTTTTGGACGGCTGCGAAATTTATTTTACCGATAACGGCTCTGTCAGCGGCCCCACCAATCCCAATAATCCCGATAGCGATGGCGATGGTATTTACGACGGCGAAGAAGATATTAATCACAATTGTAAAGTTGACGGCCAGGAAACCGACCCGCGCACCAAAAACGAAGAGCCGAAAGATCCCACTCCTGTCGCTTCAGGTGAAACCTGCGAGCTCACCGAAGAATGCAATGTCGATAGCAAAACTCCGCGTATTTGCAGCGAAAGTCCAGCTTGCCCCGAGGGTGTGGAGCGTTGCTGTGTAAGCGCCGATTGGGCCAGATGGCAAATTTGTTCCACCAATAATTTAAAGCCATTGACTTATGCCCAATATGTTGGCCACACCACCGCTTCCGGCCTACCGCTCGGCGATGATTACAGCTTGGCTTTTGAGGTTGAAGTGCCTGTGGGCAAAGATAACCAGCTGCCGGAAAACAGAAGCGAATATCTCTTCAGCCCCTATGGCGATGATAACACCGGCGACGGTATTTTTGACCCCAATAACATGAACGACACTCTCTTAGGCCATGTTTTCCAATCAAGCGCTAATAAATTAGAAGAAAATGGCGTGCGCCTTGATCGCGATATTTACGGTTTTATTTATATCTTGAATGACTCTAATAGTCAGCGTGGTATCGACCAAATTCAAAACTTCTTCCGCAACTTGATTGTAAAGCGTCCTCCAACCAGTACAGTTGATTATGTGGTTGATTATCAGGTTTTGGGCTCCATTGATAAAGCTCATGACAGCTCACCGCAATTCCCGATAAACAAAGTGAGCGATCACTATGAAGTGAGCACTTTCAAACCGGCCAGCACCACAGAAAAACTCTCTCTTTCCCCGTTTGATGTGCGTAACGACCTCATTAAGCGCCTTTTGGGCGGTAGCTTGCCGGCCGGCGTACCGAAAAACGATTCCGTCAACCACGGCGAGCGCAATTTTGCCTTTGACGCTTTCCAAATTCGCGTGGAAATTGTCCAGCGGCCCAATAATATTTACCTTATTGTTGTTTCCCTCACTGAAAACGATACCGGCAATACTACCGATGATGCTACCGAAGCCCGTTATCTCGACCGCGTAGTCAGGCTCGAAGATCTTTCCGAAGGTTCGGCTCTTTCGCGCCATGATGCCACCGTTTCCAAGCAATGTATTATGAATAACCCGGCTCAGGCCCGCGCCGACCTGCTCTTTATGGTTGATGATTCCGGCTCCATGCAGCAAGTTATCAATTCGGCCCGCCAGGCGGCCTCTGATGTGCGTAGCGTCCTTGGCGCCAGCCGCGACTTCTTTGACTTCCGTATTGCCATGACCACCAGTAACCGCTCGGCCACCAATAAAGGCGAAGCCTACTCCGGCGGCGGCGGCCATTTCTATTGGGAATACAGCGCCGATAAGCCGGTAATTAAAGACAACGCCGGTTTCTTTGGCTTTGGCACTGAAAAAGCCTGTACTACCGAAACCATCAACATTTCGCATGATACAGTCTTTAACGATGGTACCAATAGTGCCTGCGGTGACGATGTAGATAGTGTTAACTGTGAGCGCCTGATTGAAGCCTGTGATAACGGTCTCGATATCTTCTCCAGCCAGGTATGCGATATGATCTACGCTATGGGCGGTATGTGCGGTGTTAAAGGCCGCGATTACTCCGGCGTTGAAGAGGGCGTAAGAAGTGTTTTACATTTTATCAACCGCACTGCTCCGGCCAAAGCCCCAACTCTCAAAAACGGCAAAAAAGTTTGGGATAAAATGCACTTGCGTTCCTGGTGTGACGACCCAAGCGACCCCGCATGCCAGGCTAATTGCGACCCACGCCCCAAAGCGCAAAAAGTTTTGCCGCAAGTTGGCTGTAGTATTGATGAAGACTGTATGGTCCAAAATGGTGAGCGCTGCCTCATGAGTTATGGTTACAACGATGGCGCCAGCGATTCCGATCCCCACATTTGTACCTCGGTCAATGGCAAGTGCTGTTATAAAGTTAATTATTGCCAAAATAATGAGCAGTGCGGTGCTGGTGCGGTTTGTAAAAGCGGCAATGGCTGTGAATCGTACCGCGTAACCGATAGCTGCGCTTCCGATGCCGAGTGTAATGCCGCCACCGGTGGCAACGGCACCCGCGTTTGCCAAGCCGGTGCTGATTGTCCCTCCGGCAAGTGCTGTTACCAAACCACCTGTTGCTTCCAGGATTGCGAGATGGTACCGCTTGTCACTATTTTCCTCTCCGATGAAGAAGATGGTTACTTTAAAGACGATTGCCGCCTCTGGAATTACACCAGTACTGGTTTTGATTATGAACAATTGCCCTCAAGATGCCTCCATAACCCCGATAGTCCAACCGGCGATTGTACTTATGAATATTGCACTGCTTTAAATTATGAAATGAATTCCAATAATACCCGCTTCCTCTCCGATTGGCCGGTTGATCACGATGTAAGCGAACTTGATAGCTCATTCTGGACCAAACGGCCCACAGGTAGCATCGAGGCAGCGCTCTTTGATAAGTGGCTGGCGACTTATACAGAGTATTGCGGCGCTCCCGGTGCTTATGATGATAATGTCCAAGCGCCCCGTTGCCGAGCCAGCCACTACCACAATTATGAAGATATTGTCTCCGACTACACCACCTACGATAGCGACTGCGCTGCCTGCAAGCGTTTCCTGCGCCGCAAAGAAATGCTTGATTTCTTCAATATTTACGGCCGTATGTATGCCATCACCCGTAACGAGGGCAAAGCCGGTGAAACAAGAGAGTGCGGAACAGGTTCAGCTGAAAAGAACCGCGGCGACGGTAAAGCTTTCCGCGATTTAGCTTCCAATTCCGGCGGTAAATTCAGCGATGTTTGTATTGCCGAAAAAGGCGGCAGTTATAAAGCTTTCTTGCAAACCATTATAGCTGATGCCCAGGCCGCATCTGTGCCTTACCCACTTAGCGGCGTACCGATTGCCTCCACCATTAAAGTAGGTATTTACGGTTCTACCCGCGGAGAAGATGGGCAGTGGGGGATGTTCTACCCGCCGCGCTCCCGCGTCAACGGCTTTAACTATGATCCGACTTTCAATAGCCTAACTTTCCATACTACGCCGATGGACAACAACGGTAACGGCAAAATAGATGCCGAAGAAGAAGAAGCTGCCCGCGCTTCGGCTAACCTGCCCAAAGCCGGTGAACTGGTAGTTATAAGTTATCGCTACTGGATAAGCGTCCCCTGTAATGATTCTTGTTCCTCCAGTGAGCGCTGTGTGCAAGAACAGTGCAAAAATGGTGAATATTTGCCCACCGGCCATAGTTGTGACGAAAACGGCGGCTGCCGCACCGGCGAAGTATGCAAAGAGGGCGAATGTACCATGCTCTGTGAAAACGAGCGCGTTGATTATTGTGTTTGCGATGCCAACTGCGGTAACCGCTGCGGCCCATGTGAGACCTGCGAGGATGATCCCTTGAACCCCGGTTGCGGTGTTTGCGTGCCCATGAATAACCTCTGTGCCTGTAACCCCGATCCCATGGCCCTCACCTGTGATCCCAATAATCCCAGCTGCGGCCCTGGTATGTGCTGCGACGAAAGCTGTGTTTGTGTGGAATGCAAAGACGCCGCCCCCTGTAAAAATATCCACTTTGATATGGCTACCGGCGAAGTGAATACTTGTATCGGCCTGGCCGAATGTTGCGATTATTTAGCTAATGACGATATTCAAGGCAATGAGTGTTGCCCGGCAGAACACGAGGTGGGTTGCACCACCACCAGCGAAGGTCAAATGCACTTCTTACAATGTAAAGCTGCTTGCGATTGCGGCGGCGCCTGCAATCCGCTACTGGAATTCTGTAGCCCGGTTACCTGCACCTGCACAGCTAAGGGCACCTGAGCTCTGTGCCACTTACTTCTCTTATCAGCAATAAGCATTGCCTACTTGCCTACCGCTCAGCGGAAAGCCGGGAAATTAGGGCTAAAGTCTTGGCCTTAGAAGGATCTCTCCATGTCCATAGAAAGCGATTTTTTCTTAAAAAAACGGGTAAATTTGGCGCTTCTTGAACCTTATGGCTTCCTTTTAAAAGAGGGCGCCTATCATTATTCAGCCGCTATTATGGAGGGCCAGTTCCGCGCGGCGATTACCATTACAGCGGATGGAGCGGTAACTGGCCGCCTTTTTGATTTGGAAAGCGGTGCTGAATATAGCGCGCTCCATGTTGAACGGGCCAGCGGCACCTTTGTGCACTCTGTGCGCGAGGCTTATCTGGCGCTTCTAGCCGATATTAGCGAAAAATGTTTTACAAATTCGCAATTTATCTATGATGCGAGCAACCGCCTAGCGGCCTGGATAAAGGAGACTTTTGGCGAAACTCCCGATAATCCTTTTCAAAAAGTGGAAGCTGCTGTCTTTCGCCATGCCGCTAACCGCAAGTGGTATGGCCTCATTATGGCTATCCCCAGGGGCCGCCTGACCCCGGCGCCGGCCGGCCAAAGCAAAGCAGAAAATGCTGCCGATAAAACGCTGGTGGAGATAATAAATCTTAAAGCGGCACCGGAAAGCATAGCCGAAATCACAAAAATTCCCGGCATTTATCCTTGCTATCACATGAATAAAAAAAACTGGGTTTCGGTGCTCCTTGATGGCACAGTTCCCGATGATTTAATTAAAGAACTTTTGCTTAAAAGCCGCGAACTTAGCGCCGGTAAAATAGCTAAAGCGTCGGCCGCGCGAGCTAAGGGGCACTGGCTGGTGCCGGCTAATCCCGCTTTTTATGATGTGGAGGGGGTCTTTGATCGGGAAAAGATTACCAGCTGGAAACAGAGCGCCCGCCTTAAAGCGGGCGATATTGTATATATGTATGTGGCGGCGCCCATCTCGGCAATTCTCTATAAATGTGAGGTACTTAAAACTGATATTCCTTACCACTATGAAGATGAGAATCTGCGCCTGAAAAAGATAATGGAGCTCAAAGTGCTCCTGAAATATCCGCCTGACTTTATGCCCATAAAAAGAATGCGCACTCTTGGGGTGGCGATGGCCCGCGGCCAGCAGATGGCGCCCAAGGAGCTGGTAGCGGCGCTGGAAATTCCACCGAAAACACTTACCATGATGGATTCTGCTGTTGCTAATCTTAAAAATGGTGAAGTTTCCGAGCCAGTTGATTTAAATAATAAATTTTCAGGTTGCAAAAAGATTGATTAAATAAGTAGATAATAATACTGGAGGTTAAGCTATGGGAAAACAGTATACATTTTTTGAGTTAATCATAGATGTTTTTAAAAACAATCCTAATCCGATGTCGGCAGATGAAGTGTGGGAAAAAGCTCTTGAAATGAAATTGGATAAAAAGCTGGGAACATTTGGAAAAACTCCCTCAGCTACTGTTGGCGCAAGACTATATGTTGATATAAAAGAAAAAGGTGATCAAAGCACATTTATTCAAGTTTCCAAAAGGCCAGCCAGATTTTTACTCAGGAGTATGAATTTAAATCAGCAACTGGTTAAATCTCAAGTTGAAAAAGTTAAACAGCAAGACGAAAATATACTTCTAAGAGGCCAAGAAAAAAATTTCGACGAAAGAGATTTGCATCCACTACTTGCTAAATATGTATATGAACATCCGCATTTTCGTTGTTATGTTAAAACAATTCACCAGGAGTGTTCTACCAGAAGACCCAAGGGGACAAATGAATGGTTACATCCTGATCTAGTTGGTGTCTATTTCCCATTTGGAGATTATTTAAAAAAGACTATAGAACTTCAGCGTTCATTAAATGTAAACTCGCTAAAATTATTCTCTTTTGAAATGAAAAAACATTTAGATTACGGAAATCTGCGGCAATGCTTTTTCCAAGCGGTTTCCAATTCCAGCTGGGCAAATGAGGGTTACCTGGTTTGCTTGAAAATGAATAGTGATCCGGATTTTAAAAATGAAATACAGCGCCTATCTAATGCTTTTGGAATAGGCATTATAAAATTAAATGCAGAAGATATAACTGATTCAGAAATAATTTGCCAAGCACGATATAATGAAAGCATTGATTGGGATACCCTTGACAGACTTGCTGAAGATTCGCCAGAATTTAATGATTTTGTAACTGATATCACAGAAGATATTGCTGTAAAAAAAGCTAAAAGCAACTATGATGAAATATTATCTGATGAAAAATTTGTAGCCTATTTAAAAGAAAAGAAAATTTTATCAGTCTTTTAGAATGTATTAGAATTTACCAGCTAAAACTGGTAAAT
>JAEEGL014798994.1_pt1 | contig 15051 bp, 5 predicted proteins | sample 9134231 | NCBI WGS metagenome assembly JAEEGL01 (sample SAMN16246548, study PRJNA631951) | gut metagenome | biome: gut microbiome; feature: rumen; material: fiber-attached | host: Bos | place: Iran: Karaj | collected 2018-10 | reverse complement strand
CTTGTTATACTTCAATTGCAGCTGTCGGACCGCAATTTCAGTATACAAGGATTTTTTTTATTTTGCAAAGCTATAAGCTATCCGGAACCCCCTAGACTATCTAGGGGTTTTCACTCGTCGCATTCTATGCTCCTCAAACAAAAAAAGGAATGCATATGCATTCCCTCATATTTATGTGTGTTTTATTGTTCTATTATGTTTTCGTTAGCAATTTCTTCGTCTTGAATAATATTATTATTCTCTGGATTAGCATCAAGAGCTTTTTTCAAGTTATCCTGGAATACGTTGTTATCTGGAGCTAAGACAACCTTATTCTCTTCCATTTGCTTATCCATCTTCATTTTATTTATTGCCCCTATTATAGTGTGGCAGAATTCAATTCTACGTTTTTCATTTTCCTTTAATTTATTAAAATCTGCACCAACAGGTAATTTATGATCGATATATTTTTGAGCATATACACCAACACCATTTAAATCACCATATGTTGGGCTTTCAGGGTTTGTTGCGGCAACAAATGCTGAAGCTAAAGCTCTGTATTCCTTAGATGTAGTACCAATTTTTTGTTCCCAGTATCCACCCTTATTATCAAATATTATATCATTTAGATTTTTATTTGAATTTAATCCTTTTGTTTGATTATTGATATCCTTAAATGCTTTAATGAAATCATCACCTGATTGCTTATATAGCTTTGAGAATTCTTTTTTAACTTCATTTCCTATAGTATCAGCGTTCTCTAGCAAGTCTCCATTTAATTTTGTCTTATAGAAATTAGGCTCATCCTCATATTTTTTTTCGAATGCTTTTACTGGATCCTCTAAGAAATCAAAAACCTCTTGACGATGCTTTTTATCTAAGCTTAATAAATTTATATTATTTTTATAAATATAATCATTCATGTATTTTTTAGCTGCAACAAATACTGCAGCAGGCTTAATCTTATCCTCTAAAGAAATACCATTATAGTTAGTTTTACGCTCCTCAAACAATCTCTTTCTTTCGACCATATAATCCTTTATAGTTTCCATTACTCTTCTTGTTTGATTTAAAGGATTAACATCCTTCATACTCTTTATTGTTGTATTATAAGATTCAAATAAATCAGGTTTATTGATATCGCTGTTATAATATTTATTCGATAATGATAATAAATTATCAGTTAGACCACCTAAAGCAAACATATTTTGTAATGAATCATAATCATTTTCAAATTTATCAGCAAATAACACATCGGCAGAATGGTCATATACAGAATATAAGCTTACACCTGCAGCAGATGATATTACATTTTTTAATGAATTATCATCTAAATTAGAAGTTGTATTTAAAAATTCTACACCACGATTGACTCTACTATACAATGTCATATTAGTTTTATATGCATTCTCATCCATAACTAATGCATGAGCAATTCTTTTGCCTAAAGTATTTCCATCGCCCCTTGTAAGAATATATTTATCATCCTCATTCTCTAAGAACTTTTTAGCACCCTTTAAATAAGATTTAACAGGGTTATTTAAATACTCTTCTATAGAGACATTTGCAAGCTTTGCTGCACCCTTTAATTGAGCAAATCCACTTAAAATTACACCGTATGGAGCATTTTCATAATCCCATCTTACGGGTAAGTTAGGAATGTAAGAATTTATATTCCCATGATCTAAATCATGTGGTCTTCCACCATAAACATTACCAGGTAAAGCAATTTTATTTAAATCAAAATTAGTTTTGATAAAATCAATTACATCATTATATTTATTACTAATTTCTTTTAATTCATTAGATTTTAAAACTATGTTTTCTAAATCTTGTTCTTTTTCTTCAGCATTAGCCTTAGCTTCATAATTTAATATGGCATTTTTTAATTCTTTTGCTTTATCAAAATAATCGATAAATCCATATTCCTTAAAGTCTGTTTCACCTACTGCACCATCAGGGATTAATCCCTTCTCTGTGATTAACTTATCTAAAGCAATTATTTTATTCTTATATTCTTCACTAAAACTTGGCTCATGAGATACAAATGGCTTTAATAATTCCTTTTTTTCATTATTTTTAGGATCAAATAATAATGCATTAGTATTTTCTTTAAACGCATCAACCTTTTCACCATTTGAACCTATTTCATTCGCATAATCCTTAATATATTCCTTTGACTTTGTATCCCTCGTTAAGCTTATTGCATCAATAACATGATCAACTTCATTAAAGCCTTTTTTTATAATAAGCTCATTATTGGCATATAATAATGCATCCTTATATGAATTGAGTTTTGATTGTTCTAAATTAAATACATCTAGATCATTAATAATGCCCTGTATTTTATCATTAAATGGATGTGATTCTACTTTCAAATTAGCTTCAGGATTATATTTTTCAAATTTTGAAATAAGTAAATCTGTTTTATTTTTTCCTATTGTATTCTCAAGTGAGTCAAAAATAGCTTTAAAATCATCAGTTTTAACATCGACTAAACCTGTATAAGTATATCTTGCCTTAGGTATGTTATAAGCGTTTTTTGGATATATATCACTATTATCGTTAAGGTATTTTCTATATTTGTCATAATCACCAAAATACTCTCTAGCATTTGAATTCACTTCATCTATCATGAAATTAAGGTAATTAATATTAGATTGAACTTTATACAAATTATTAAAATTTGTTGTTTTTAAATAATCCTGTTCCTGATCATTTTGGAATTTTAATAGTGCTTCATAATTCTTCTTTATAGCATCAAATAACTTTCCCATAAAAAACACCTCGATTTTTAACCTAAATTAGATTTATTTTGATTCACCAAATAGTCTTCTTGCTTCATTTGAAGCAACTATTGAAATATTTGTTCTACTTGTAGGTGATGTTATAATAAACGCATTACCTCTTGGGTTGTTAACAATTTGATCCTGTTCAACCTCATTAATTTGTCCAGCCTTATCATATAGAGTACATAAGTCATCCATATCGTTTGGAGCAAGTGCAAAAATAAATGAATATTGACATGCGTTAATAATAGCAGTTGATTTTCTAATTATTTCTTCACTACCTACGAAGTCTTTAATATTTTGTGTAATAACAATTTGCATACCATTATATTTTCTGATACGCTTAGCTAGCTGATACATGAAGTCTAAGGCTACTGGGTATTTAGGATCGATAAATACGTGGGCCTCATCTATTGCAACAACTATCTTTCTATTTGTGTTATGCTTCATATTAAAATCACGGTTTTTGATAATTTCATTATCTAACCATTTTAATACCATTAACATTTGGGCATTAGCGATAACGCCATTTTTATTTGCTAAAAGTGATTGGAAATTAAATACTGTGAAGTTTTCCTTAACAGAAAGTGTAGATTCACCATTCCATAGATTGGCATTTCTACCATCACCAGCAAATTTAGATATATAGTTGTGTAATATTCTAAGCTGAGTAACATCATAATCAACTTTAGCTTTACTTAATTTAGAGTCAATTAATTCAAATAATTCATCAAATGTTGGATAATCCTTTGGTCCAAGACTTGAAAAGTCAGTTCTTGAATCAATCTTTTTCTTTTTATATAAATCAACAATTATGTTATTTAAATACTCTAGTGCATCTGATGAAATACCATCAAGCGCAACTCTAAAGAATTCTTCTAAGAATTGTAAATGTACAGCAAAATTATTAACTCTCGATTCACTACCTAACTCATCGCCTTCAAGTGTAGTAATAACATGGAATGGATTAATTCTTCCTTCAGATGCAGTACCTACATCTATTAATCTACCACCTAAATTTTGAGCTAATGTTTGATATTCATTTTCTGGGTCAAGAATAAATATTTTACAGTTTTCTGCGCAAAGCTGTGTAAGGATTGTCTTTGTAGCATATGATTTACCTGAACCTGATTTACCCATAATTACCATGTTAGAATTAACTCTTTCAGAGTTTCTTGCAAAGAAATCAACGATAACTGGATATGTATTTTCAGTACCTAATATACAACCTTCATCATCCATAACATTTGATAATACAAATGGGAATACAGCTGCGACTGAATTTGAATGAATAGCACGTTGGAATTCAGTCATTAGGTCTAATCTTGATAAATTTGTAGAAATGAATGCTACATTTTGACGGAAGAAATTATCCACAATTTCAAATCCTTCTTCTGCAAATACTCTTCTTACACTCTTCTTAATATTTCTTACAGTATCCTTACCCAAATCATTTCCAGGGAATATTGTAACATGAAGTGTAACACCAAATAATGTTTCATTATCATTTTGAAGCATTCTTAGAACTTCAATAAGTGTCTCAATATGTGTTTGCTTATCAATTAATGATGATGCCTTATAGCTATTTTCAGTTTGGGATGCAAGCTCTTGAACTGATCTATCGATCATTTTAATTGCTTTTTGCTTCTCATATGGAGCCAAATTCATAACAATCTTTGTTCTTGGGATATTAAATATTTTATAACCCCAAGCATTTAATACTGAAATAGGGAAGTTCTTTATAGTGAAAGTGAAGCACTCTTCACCATCAACTAACGCAGAACGTGGCTTAAATTCAATAGTATGAGGGCATACCCAATTCATTAGTTCCTCATCACTTAATAAATCAATATCCTTCTCATTAAAGTTAGATGTGTAATTATACTTTAAGAAAATAGCTAATTCTTTAGTATCTAGGATATGAGTTCCCATACCAATATTTGCAAATGACATTACAGCATCATTTAATATTTCACTTATAACTTCCTTGTTGTGATCATAAATTACTAAATAATAGAATGGTTTAATTACAGGAGTATCATCTGTTAATTCTGAATATGTTCTAATTCTATCATTTATAACGTTTATTCTTGAATCTAATTCTTCCTGTGATAATTCACCGTTTTCAAATAATTTATTTAGATTCTCTTTCTTTTCTTCCTCAAGCTTAACATATTTTTCAAAGCTTAGTTTTCTATCAATTTTAACTAAAGATGCTTTAGTAGTATCAGCAATCTCCCTAATGATACTACCAAAGTTTTCATCGATCATTTGATTTTGTCTATATTCTGATAGCAATCCAAATTCTCTAGGATTAATTTGTAAAACTCCAGCAAAATATGCATTATATTCAATAAAATTATCTCTAATAGCCTTAAATGGTAAATAATTATCAATATTTGTTTGAGTCTTAGTATTATCCTTAGAATACTTCTTTACACTGAAAATATATTTAACTGCATAAGCTAAAAACACATAGAATCTTTGACCCTCAAATGGTAAGAATAATCCTATTGCAGCAATAAGAATAACCGCCATTAAAATGAATCTTACAAATCCGATATTAGTAACTAATAATAATACTATTATTCCAAGAAATGCTAAGCCAATTATGATATCAGTTATTGATATATTTTTGAAAAACTGAATTTTTATTTTCGCCGTTTTTGGTATAATTCTCATAATTGCCTCCTATTACTTTTTGTTATTATTATTGTTATTATTATTGTTTAATACATTCATTTCAACCATCTTATTACCGATGTTGTTATTAGCATTACCAGCTGGTTTATTACCACCATTATTACCACCATTATTTTGAATTACTGGTTGATGTTTATTTCCTTCAATTGCATTTTTTGTTTTATCTGGATTATTACCTGTATCAAATTTATGTGTACGCTTATAGTTTTCACTTTCAATTAAATTCTGACGAGTTTGAGCCTTCTGTAAAGCACTCATCTTACCATAATCTCTAGCATTCCTTAAACCTGTTCTTTGTGCTAAAGCAGTACCAAATCCATATTGCCTAGAATCTCTTATAAAGTTAGCCGCACTTCTAGTAGCACTAAATGGAGCACCAATTACACTCTTTGCGCCAGAGAAAACACGACCACCTAAGCCTCTAGCTTGAGCTGTAGCAATTGCATTGTCTCTAAGCTCATTAGAACCAGCACCTTGAGAAATCAAGTTACCAACTAATGCCATAATTCTATTCATTGACACAGCACCACCGACGATGATTGCAATCTTCATTATGTAATTCAAGAATGAACTCTCGAAGAATACTAAATCGTTACTTGTTATTGCTGCAATTACGAGTGCGTATATATTTATACCTATAATACATCCAAATCCCGTTAGGAATTTAACGAGGAATTGATCTCTCCATAATTTAAATCTTTGTCCATCATCTATTACTGCAGTTGATAAAGATATAGGTGCAAATATAAATAATAATACAATTGATATTGCACGGTCAACAAACATTAATAGCATAGAAGCTAAAGAAATCAATATAGCAATACCAGCTATATAGCTAAAGAAGAAATCGTAATCATTAAGATCTAAAAATCTTTTAACATTGCTAGTACTCTTATAATCGAATTCTGAACTTAGATAGAAGTTTTCTGGTACACCACCAAGTCTAGCATTTTGTCCAAAGGCACCAGCTAAGAATCTACCTAATCCATCTGGACTTCCTCCTAATGTTGTCTTATATAATGTTTGCATAAGAACATTAGTGAAGAATATAAATACAGTTAAACAAACAGGAATAAATAAGAATGTTAATAACACCTTACCAACCTTAACATATATTTGTCCTGGTGTCATATTATCTTTTTCACTTGAAACCGACCTTAATATGGCAAATATTGCGAATATTACAACTAATATTACTGCTATAAGCACTGCACCAACAAATGCGTAAGTTACATTTTTGTTTTTTAATAAGAATGTCATAAAATCCATTTCTGTATTTTGATATCTTATTGGTTCAATACCACATAGCATATTAGCACATGCCAATAACCCATCAATTATTGAATATATAGATTTTGATATTCCGTATAAAAGGTTCCATACCCAATTAAACATATCTAGGACCTCCTTTATATAGCTCTAACAAGTAGATTGATAAATGATAAATTACATGGCTGCATTTTATTTCTATTTAATGCAGAATTGTTTTCAATTCTTATATATAAATAGCTATCCTCTTTTGCCATTAAACATCTATCATTTACATATGATTCAACACTGTTATCTACTTGTCTAAAGTTCTCTAGCACAAAACCATCATCAAAATTACGAGTAACGTAATATTTCGCACTAGAAATTCGAATTTCTTTCTTAGGATCAGGGTATTCTATTTCCTCTTCTACTGTATACTCAATTGTTCCAGAATCTGTTTCTTCCTGTACTGTTATAGTATGAGTGTCTGGATCTGAGAACTTCTTAAGCTTATCATCCTTTGGGCAACTAGATGAATCCGGGAAATAGAATGCACTAAATTCTAATTCAATTCCTGTATTTCCGACCTCATTAGGGTCACTCTTGACATATAACGCCAAACTTTCTACTTTTAGATCACGCTTAAAAGGAATAACAATATAAACATATTGTTTCAATTCTACCTCCTCAGCGCCATCTTTCCATTTAAGATTTTCTATTATGTATTCATTAGTAAGAGATTTTTCAATATCATATTCTTTATTCTCCATTTTGTTATCTTTTTCAAACATAAATTTAACATCATCTAATGAATTATAAAAATCTTCGTAACCATCACCATCTTCTTTATCAAATACACCTAAATCAGCTGAACAGCTTGAAAATAGCAAAATTAATAAGAACGATGGCGCAAGGAAAAGGCAGTATAATATTTTTCGTATTAATACCCTTTTCATATTATTCAATTCCTAATCAATTATTGAACATTATAATTTTGGTACCAATCTTTAAAGATATTAACAGCGAATTGTAATGCAATTAATAATACGAAGATTAATACGAAACCAATAATCGCATTCTTTAAGCTTGCTCTTGCCTTGTCATGCTCTTGAGGGTCCTCTGCCTTTGCATACTTAACGCCTAGGAATATTACCCATATTGCACCTAAAGCTCCAACTACTGTTAATAATACTGGTACTACTACTCCAAGTACCTCTAATAATGGCTTAACAATTTGGTTAAGCTCCTTCTCTGTCATTGCTAAAATAACATTAAACATAAAACACATCTCCTTTTTTTATTTTATTTATAACAATATGCACATTTAGCATATTATCACTTATTTTTCAGAATCGTTCTTTAATCTTGTATGATATAAAAGTCCGATTGCGATTCCTGCAACTGCAGCGAAGCATGCAATTATTATAAATACACTTGTTGCCGCATTTGCAAGTTGCTTTCTAGGTAAAGTGTATTCAATTTGTGCACCAGAAATTGATGTGATGACAATTTTATAATTACCACCAGTTGTTATCTCAGGAATAGCACTTGCTGTAGAAACATCAATTGTGCTATCTAAAACACCATTTTTATAAATTTGAACTACATCACCATTTTTAAGTCCCTTTATTGAAACATTCTTTGCAGTTACTCCACCATCTTCTACACCTTCTAATGTAGCTTGTGGAGGTGCATCGTTGATTGTGACTGAGAAATTAAATGATGATGTTGATTCTTTACCATTTAATATGACTGCATAGTCACCATTCTTAGTTAAGCTAATTGATTTACTATCTGAATCAATTAACTCTTTTTGACCCTTGGCATTTGTATACCATAATTCTGCAATTTCATAATCAAATGGTGCGCTATAATCAAATTTAACTAATGGATTATTAATTATATAGAATCCAGCATAAGCTGTATTACCTACTGAATCTCCAATAATTATTTCCCAGTGTGCTGTTGTACTGAACGTACTACCATTAAAATCAGCTATCTTCTCACCATTTTTAAATACACTAATAATTTGTGAGTCATCTTGGGCTTTGAAGTTAACTGATGAATTATTTACAACTCCACCCATAATTACAGGTTGACCAGAATTTGAAACTGTTAATTCGTAATGGGCAACACTCTTATGGTTAATAACATAAACATTTCTATTACCAGCTATATCCTGAACAATAAATTCATATTTACCATCTTTATATAATTTTGATCCAGACACATATTCCTTTGGATCACCATCATCCAAGCTGACTGTTCCTTTTAAGTCATCAGTAAATGTTATTACTATGTTATCTCTTGTATAAGTGTTATTACCAACTACAATTTCTCTAATTTGTGATTTATCAATTTCTATATCAGTTCTATATAATTCAGCTGCAAATTCTAAATAATTTCCATATTCATCTAGATAAGTTACTTTATATCCAAATGAACCATTTCCACTATTATTTGTAAATTCAATAGTATAAGGTGAATCTAATGATACTTGATTGTCATCAATTTTAAATTCGTACTTTATACTTCTTGTTTCAAATCTTAAAATGTAATTTGAGTAGAAATTATTCTCAAGCGCATATGTTAAATCATAATCCTCATATGAATCTGATGATGCTGTTCTTCTACTTAATGATAATCTTGGAGAAATACTATAATGAATAGTTTTACTTGCTACATCACCATAGATATCTCTAAAGTATATTGTATAATTTCCATCACCATCATTACCTATTGAATTAATTAACGCATTCTTATCAAGCTTCTTTGTTTCTGATATATTATCATATAATACGACTCTCTTATTATCGTTATATTGATATTCAATGAATTCAACACCCTCAGTTAAAATTGGTGTTAATAATGTATTTGTATATCCTTGATCACGTAATAACGCATCCTCATTATATCCTGTTATCCAAGTCTCATTATAAATAAATTCGAAATTTGAATCGATTATAAATGTGAAGTCTTCATATATTCCGTTTTGACTTTCTACCCTAACATGATATTCACCTTGCTTATAGATTTCTAAAGTTGTTACACCTGCATGATATAATCCTGTGATTCTTTCACCATCCAATACAAATGACACACTATCGCTATAAACATCTAATACAATAAGTGAATTAGAATAGATGATATTATCATTCATTACAAATTGTCTACTTGAGCCATCTATATATGTAGCTGTAACAACTGATAAGAAGGCTTCCATCTTAACTATTAAATATTCTGTAACATTATTGAATTTATTAGTTACAATTATTTTGTAGAATCCATCTTCTTTTCCTTCGAAGTTCATTGTGAATCCTGTACCATCATAAATAACTTCAGTTTTATCAACATTTGTTGAAGATTTAGCATAACCATATTCGATTTTTGATATTGTTTCTTTAAAATCATCACTGATTGTTAATACATCAGCTATATAAATGTATTTAGAATCTTTTTTAATCTCAACATTTTTACCACCAGTTAATAATTTTAATTCTGGAGCTTCCTTTGATAATGTTACTTGATAGTAGCTTGGAACTGCAGTATTTCCGATATTGTAAGATAATTCAATATCAATTTCCTTTTCTACACATTCAACAGCAAACAATGGCTTACCATCTTTAAACATTACAGATATTTTATAATCCTCTTCTGAAATTTCTGGATACCATACGTTCTCTTTAACGTTTGGATTTGTGATATCTAATTGAGAGCTTGCAACCTCTACAAATGTTGCAATCTTTGTTTCAACTATCTCGTTATTATCGTTCTCATAAGATTCTATATCACATACATAAACTCCATATGAAACCTTTGTACCATCATACGTAAATACATATGTTTTTTTAACTTCACCATTTGATACTAATATTCTATTATAGCCAGGATATAAAGCCTTAACGATAACTTTATCATTTCCATATGATTGTTCACTATCTTTTATTTCATTTCCATCTAATGTAGCAGTAGAAATAGCTGTATTAGTATTTGTAAAGCTAAACTTTCTTACATTTCCTAAATAATCTGTGACAGTAATTACATAATCACCATAATTATTAATGATTAATTCATTATTATCATTAAGTGCCATTTCAATTGCTTCACCATTTCTAGTCACTGTATGTGATTTAATCTTAGAAGGATCAGTTAATCCTAACACTATACGATTACCGCTTATAATTGAGCCATCGCCAAATGTTGTTTCATGTGTTCCTTCTTTCACAATCGCTAAAGTATCTAGTGTAATAATATCTCCCTTTTCATACTTTGTAAAATCGATCTCATCAAAAGTAGCAGTTGTAATTACCTTGTCTCCATCTTTTTCTACATAATAATGAAATGTACTTCCTATAAATGATGCAGAAATCTCAGGAGCTGTATTATCAACCCTAACTATATATGTATGATCACTTTCAGGGTATCCCTCGTACCATACACGAATTCTAAAGTTAGCAAGCCTATTAAATACAATTGTATCAGTTGCTTCTGTATATTGATAATAAGCTGAATCTAAATCTAAAACTTCAAATCTAACAGGGTCATCACCATATTGAGTTACAAATACTATTTTTAATTGTGTTGCAGTATATACATTTGAAATTCTTGAGCTGTTTTCATCAGCATAAACTACCATTCTTGCTGGCTTTTCCGGATCATATTTTGAATATGTTTCACTGCTATTCAAGTAATACCAAGTTATATCAGGAGTCTTATATTCAAACTCAACAGTCTTAGTTACTTCATTATTATAAATATCCATTACAACGATTCTATAAATTCCAGGATCCTTAAGTACCATTGTTTCATGGAATTCAGATGTAACTAATTTTTCATTTAAATATATTTCATATGTATAAATTTCATCAGAATTTCTATTTGGTACTCTTACTGTAATACTTGTCTTTGTATCATTTATAGAAGTTTCTACTTTAAGCTCAGATGTAGATAATAAAATTGTATAAGTAATTATATTGCCAGAACGATCTCCAACCTGAAGATAATAATTACTATCTGTCAAGCTATACTCTCCAGCCAAGTCAGAAGCATATAAAACATTAATTAAGCTTCTACCAGGATATGAATAAATAGCTATATATGCTAAAGAATCTGCATTTTCTTCCAATTCCTTAATAGTTAATGATGGTCCTGAATATGTTAATATTTCACCGTTAAGATAATACTCAGTATCACCGATTGTTACTAATAAATTAGGAATAGACTTATCATAATATAATGTGTATTCACAAATACCACTTGAGCCATATTCACGGAATAAATAATATCCACTAGCACTATTTCCTAAAACTTGAGAAAGTAACTGTCCATCCTGTGCAAATAGCTCCTGCCAATCGCCTTCTCCAACATATTTATAGAACAATCTAGTTGTATCCTTGATTGAGAGTGGCATATTAGTTGCAAGAGGGTATGTAGTTGTTTCTGGATGATCTTTATCTAATGTTACTGTATTATTATAAATTGCAGGATCTCCACTATATTTTGGAGTTGTTAAGAACTTGCTACCTGCCTTACTTACCAACGCTTCTTCTGGTTTTGCATGAATATCTGCAGGTGCTAAATATGGAGCACCAGTTTCTTGGTTAATTCCATCATCTTCAACTAGGTATCTAGGGACACCTAAATTAGAAATTCTATTGACTACTTCATTAATTGCGTTATTTAAATTTGTAGATAGGCCATTTACGTTAATTCCTTCTTCTATGCTACCAGAGCCATAATAGTAATATGCCCATCCAAAAGATGATGAATTTGGTTGCCAAGTACTTCTCTTATATCTAATCCATAATTGTCCTTCTTGGGCAATCATTGATTCTCCAGAGGCTTTAACATAAGCTGTTGATGCTTGACCACTATTAAGTAGGCTTGCAATACTAGAGCTTATTTTTACTAAATATAGATCTTGCTGCTCCATAAATTTAATATATTTTTTTGCCTCATTAATATTTGAGAATGAAGTCTTTGTAGATCCACCATCATATCTACTTATATCTTCGTTATATACAGCACCATAATTATGAGATAATATTGTAGATCCACTTTGATCCAAATAATAATATTTTAATCCTTCTAATTGGAATACCTTATTAGTTAAAACTAAGCTATTAGTAGAATTCTCTTTATTAGTAGTATTATCATTTTTATTATTTGATAAATAGAATGTTACCTCTTGTGCTACTATCTCATCATTTCCTGTTTCAGAAGCACCAGATATTTTAGATATAATTTCATAATATCCAGGCTCTAAATCATTTAATGTAACTTTATATCTATCATCACCACTTGTGCCATCAGCATTAATAGCTTCTCCACCATTGATTGAAACACTAAATGTCTTATCGTTAGGAAGTAAGCTTCTATCAGCATCACTAATTGATATTACAATACTCTTATTATTTGTTGCAGTAGATATATCATATGCCTTTGCAGAAACTACGATATCATTAATTTCAGTAAATCCATCTGTTTCGGTACTACTTACTAAAGGGAATGCTACATCTACTTTAAATAAATCTCTTGTGTCATATACAGCTTTAATTAGATTTGTTTTTGATCTATTACCTGCTGTATCCTCAATAGTAAATGTTACTTCGAAATCCTTTCTTGTAAAGTCCTTCATTACTTCACTTATAACAGGATCCAATACTACATCTGTTCCATCCTCAATGGTTGATCTATATGTATATAAAGTAAAATTACTATCAGCCGGATCATCTCTTTCAGTGACATTCGGACTTACTCTACTAGAATTTTCATATAGTTTTACTTTTTCTTCTATAGTTTTACCATCTTTATCAACATATTTATAATTTAAATTAATTGTCATTATATCAGCACTATTCGCGCCTTTTTTAGCGACCCTTAATTTAAATTCTTTCGTCTTTAATGTATTTACATCAGGCGCCAATTGAATTACCTGTGGTGGATCACCATCAAGTACATATGGGCCAAAGGTAGCATAATCCTCAAGTCCATAATTGGAAACAGCATATGTATGAAGATAATATACTCCATTATCTATATTGTCTTTTTCACTTTTTACTAATGTTAATGTTATAGAACCATTTTCTTCTTCAGTAAATGTATGAGATTTACCACCGTTTTCTTCGGAATATGAATCAGGATCCTTTGGATTAACAATTGTGTTATTCTTATCCCATTTGTAATACAATACACCATCATTTAATCCCTTTTCACCGTTATTGTTAATAGAAACAATAACATTGAAAATGTTTTGAGCAGGTCTATTAGCGCCTCTTGGATCTGGGTCAGCAGTAAGACTAGGTTGTAATAAGTTTACAACACCATTTAAAAATTGAATTGGTCTCCATGCACTTGTAACACTTTCAGGAAGAAGATTATTGTTGACATTTTTATATTGATCTAGATTATATGCCATATCACCAATATTGTTATCAGGTAATTGATATTCAACCTTTGCAATATTGATTTGAGGTGGTACAACATCAAATACTAATGTATCAGTACAGTTTCCAGCAACATAATCAGCATATTTTGTTGTTTTAGAACCTGTATTAGAAGTGAATGTTACTGATAAATATCCTCTAGATGTGTCTTTTAAGAACACTGGTTCATTAAAACGAATATAAAATTTCAATTTGCCGCTTTCACTTAATTCTGAATCATCTACAAATTCAGAAACAATTTCTGGAGTTTTATCATCACATAGAGTTAAGAATTGCCAAACTTGCAAAGCTTGTCTATCTATCTCTTTATTACCATTATATATAGCAAGACCAGTATCTACTACACCATTATATGGTTCAATTTTAAAGAATGCTGAATTCATCATGCTGTTAGAACCACTATACCATGTTGCATCCTTTTGATACCAGTAAATTCTCCTTGTCTGGCCATTAATTTTTTTGTCAGTAATATCTATTAAATCGTCATCTTCATCATATGGACTTTTGTTATCGAATACAATCAGCCTCATAGCTTTATCATTAAATGTGTATCCTTCTAGTCCACTCCACCAGTCACAACATGGCTCTATTGATAGATATAGCGATAATCCTGGGCAACTTTTACTTCTTGTATAATTATCCATGAATTGTTTTCCTCCATATAGTGCTTGGAGGTCAGTTTCAGAAGCCGTTAATCCATTTGTATCGCCAATATCATAAATTACATATGAGCCATAGGCAGATGCTAATCCCGAATTAATATATGTGTTAGCCCAAGACCCTGTAGCATCAGTAAATGTTATATTATTACCTTTCTTAAATGTGTACCATGTTGATTGACCATCTAAATCAGCTATACCTTTATGATATCTTGCCTGGAAATT
>JAEEGL013735683.1_pt1 | contig 15051 bp, 10 predicted proteins | sample 9134231 | NCBI WGS metagenome assembly JAEEGL01 (sample SAMN16246548, study PRJNA631951) | gut metagenome | biome: gut microbiome; feature: rumen; material: fiber-attached | host: Bos | place: Iran: Karaj | collected 2018-10 | reverse complement strand
TTTGTAGCTCCGCCTGCACCTGCTATGGTTATCTCGCCATGATCTGTAAAGTTGATCATATCCTTTGTAGATACTACATAAAGGCTTCTGATCTTGCTGTAGGAGTTCTCCTTGATCTCGCCTTTTTCATCATACTCATAAGCATCAGCAGTCATATAAAAATATACCGTATCATCATACACCAGAGCAAACGGGTCAGCGCCGTAATGCTGCTCGATGATAGGGTTATTGTTCATAAATCCCTTATAAGTCTTTGAAAGCTTAATCTCCTTGAAAATAGCTTCGTAATCCATAGTTTCTTCCTCCGCTTGTGTGTTATTATCATTTATTTCATCCGTGGTGTTTTCTGTATCCCCTCCCACGGCTGAATTCACGTTCTCATTGCTGCCATCGGTTTTTTCAGTTTCATTCCCGACGGTTTCTGTATTACTGTTGTCCCGAGTTTCCGTCTGTTCCGAAATGTTTTTATCTTTAGATGCGGTATCGTTTGAACCGGTACTGCAGCCTGCCAACATCAGCATCATCGCCAGAACAGCACCCCGTAAGACATTTTTCTTTACCATAATGTTTAGTATCCCTTACCTTTCTCCAGACTTTCTGCTAAGTACCTATAGCTGGCAGCCATAGCAGTCTTATGCAGGAAATATCTGTACCAAAACATTAAAACAAGTATACCAAACCGAGGCATATCAAGTCAATGTATTTTTTTGGCATTGTTTGCCCACATATAAAATATTACAATATAATCTATTTTCATAATATATTATTTTCACTAAAATTATAACATGACTGAAACGAGATACATAGCATCATTTGGTTACCTAGGAAACGCTGATGATATTTTCGAGGTGGCATTAATCAATAATAGCATAAAATTTCAGGAGGACCTACCACATGAACACGTTATGGAAGCTTACCAAAGAAGCTGCCCGTTACAAGGGACTGTATATCATAGCGATTCTTTCTACTTTTTCCCTGACCGTGATAAACCTGTCCGCTCCTAAAGTCCTGTCTGCCATGACCGGGATAGTCGAGAAAGGAGTAGACGACTCTTCTTTCGACACCATTATTTGGCTGGCGATAGCTCTACTCGGACTTTATCTGTTGAGAGTCCTCTTCCGTTTCTTAAGCAACTATCTGGCACACAGGGCCGCGTGGTATCTCGTCGGAGACTTAAGAAGCCGTCTGTACAACAAGCTTCAGAGCCTCGACCTCGGGTTTTTCCACGACAAACAGACCGGTGACCTCATGAGCCGTGTAGTAAATGACACCAGGGATTTTGAACTTCTGTATGCTCATATGATCCCTGATCTCATCACCAACTTTGTCACATTCCTTGGTGTTCTTATAATACTTTTGACCATAAACTGGAAGCTCGCCATAGTTACCTGTGCTCCCATACCTCTCATCCTGATCTCCGGTGTGATATTTGCAAAAAAAGTCCGCCCCTATTTCAAGGAATCCCAAAAAGTAATGGGCGACCTTAACGCCCAGCTTCAGGACAGTCTCTCCGGACTTCATGAGATACAGGCCTTCGGGCAGGAATCCTATGAAGGTGAAAGGGTCCGTAAGAAAAGCTTCGAACAGGTGGTAGCCATGCTCCGTGCACTGAAGGCCAGCGCTATCTTCCATCCCTGTGTGGAACTCCTCTCTTCGGCAGGAACGGTACTTGTGGTTTTCTACGGCGGGTATCTGGCTTATCAGAAAGAAATATCCGTAGCGGATATAGTAGCCTTCGTTTTGTATCTTTCACTGTTCTACGCTCCCGTATCGGGACTTGCAAATCTTCTCGAAAGTCTTCAGCAGTCCCTGGCCGGTGCAGAACGTGTAACCCTGATCCTCGATACCCCTTCAGCCATTGAGGATGCTCCTGATGCAAAGCCTTTGGAAAATGTAAAGGGAGCCATAACATTTGAGAACATATCCTTTAACTATGAAAATAAAATACCCGTATTAAGACAGATTTCTTTTTCATGTAATCCCGGTATGATGGTAGCACTTGTCGGTCCTACGGGTGTCGGCAAGACCACAGCCACACAACTCATATCAAGATTTTACGACCCTGTAGAGGGAAGAATCCTGATAGACGGTCAGGATATAAAGAAGGCTACTCTTGAAAGCCTGAGACACAACATCTCTCCTGTATTGCAGGACACATTCCTGTTTAACGGAACCATAGCCGAAAACATAGGATATGCACGTCCCGATGCCACACGTGAAGAAATTGAAAAAGCTGCAAAAGCAGCAAACATCCATGATGATATACTTCACATGCCGGACGGCTACGAAACAGAGGTCGGTGAACGCGGATTACGTCTGTCAGGAGGTCAGAAACAGCGTGTGGCCATAGCCAGGGCAATTCTTAGGAACAGTCCGATCATCGTTCTCGATGAAGCTACTGCTTCAGTGGATGTTCAGACCGAGCGCCAGATACAGTCAGCTATCGCAGAACTCACAGGTAAACGCACGATAATTGCGATAGCCCACAGACTGTCCACCATCATGAACGCAGACCTGATACTGGTTATCCACGAAGGTAAGATCGTAGAAAGAGGCAATCACGAAGAACTGATGGCCATGAAGGGTTTGTATTACAAGATGCAGCAAGCCGCGCTATAAATTAAAAACATCGAGTAGGATTAAGTCTTACTCGATGTTTTTTAATCTTAAATTTAGTCAAAGTCACCTCGAAAACGCCTTTAGCGTTTCCTCGGTAACAAAACGATGCTCCGCATCTCATTTTGTTATATTGCTTTTTTCATAGATTTTACGTATTCCGAAAGTTTTTCGGGAGCTTCCTTACCGTACTGTGCCACTATTTTTACCATGGCAGATCCTACTATAACACCATCCGCCTTTTTTGACATGGCGGATGCCTGTTCGGGAGTACTGATACCGAAACCTATAGCTGCGGGAGTATCCGTAGCTTCTTTGATTAGTTTTACTATCGAATCGAGATCCGTCTTTATCTCACTCCGTACACCTGTAACTCCAAGTGAGGATACCACATATATAAAGCCTTTTGCCTTTTCGGCTATGGTTTTTATCCTGTCTTCACTGGTAGGCGCTATCATCGATATAAAGTCTATGCCATACTTAGCTGCTGTGTCGTCAAACTCAGCACGTTCCTCATACGGACAGTCGGGGATGATGATACCGTCGGCTCCCGCTTCTGCTGCCTTCTCAAAGAACTTATCAGCACCATAGTGATATACGGGATTGGCATATGTCATAAACACTATCGGAAGATCGTAATCAGCCCTCAGTGTTTTTACCAGTTCAAATACTTTATCTGTGGTCATTCCGGATTCAAGTGCCCTGATATCTGCTTCCTGGATCACAGGACCTTCTGCTATCGGGTCTGAAAAAGGAATACCCACTTCTATCAGGTCAGCTCCTGCTTCTATCACAGCCCTGAAGTTTTTAAGGCTTGTTTCAAAGTCAGGATCACCTGCTGTAAGAAAAGCTATAAAAGCCTTTTTATTATTGAATGCATTTCCTATTCTGCTCATTTTTTTCTCCTCTTTTGCTGCGGTTTTACCGCATCAGTTTCCTATCTGTAAGTTTTTCCAATATAATTATTAATCATGTAAATCTATACCACGGTATCTAGCTATAGCTGCCACATCTTTGTCTCCACGTCCGGAAATAGTACAGATGATGATGCTGTCCTTCGGCATGGTGGGTGCTATCTTCATAACATGTGCTACGGCATGGCTGCTCTCTATAGCAGGTATGATACCTTCTGTTCTCGAGAGGTATTCAAACGCACATACAGCCTCTTCATCTGTGATCGGTACATACTGTGCTCTTCCGATAGATGCGAGATATGCATGTTCAGGACCGATACCCGGATAGTCCAGACCTGCCGATATAGAATATACCGGAGCTATCTGACCGTATTTATCCTGACAGAAGAGTGATTTCATTCCATGGAAAATACCCATTGAACCATTTGCCATGGTAGCCGCATTCTTCGGATTATCAACTCCCAGACCTGCTGCTTCGCATCCGATAAGTTTTACTCCGTCATCTTTTATATACTCATAGAACGAACCTATCGCGTTGCTTCCGCCACCTACACAGGCTATAACCACATCGGGAAGTTTTCCTTCTTTTTCAAGTATCTGTGATCTGCTTTCCTTACTTATCACGGACTGGAAATCCCTGACTATCGTAGGAAAAGGATGAGGTCCCATAACAGAACCCAAAACATACAGGGTATCGTCCACTCTGCCGGTCCACTCTCTCATAGCCTCGTTTACGGCATCTTTTAATACCTTTGTTCCTGTCTTTACTGCATGAACCTTAGCTCCTAAAAGTTCCATTCTGTATACGTTCAGGGACTGTCTGATAGTATCTTCTTCACCCATGAATATCTCACATTCCATATCCATGAGGGCTGCAGCCGTCGCGGTAGCCACTCCGTGCTGTCCGGCACCGGTCTCGGCTATGACTCTGGTCTTCCCCATCTTTTTTGCCAGAAGAACCTGGCCGAGTACATTGTTAATCTTATGTGAGCCGGTATGATTCAGGTCCTCACGTTTCAGGTATATCTTTGCTCCTCCGAGATCCCTGGTCATCTTCTCTGCGTAGTAAAGAAGCGAAGGACGTCCCGCATATTCACGGTTTAGCCTGTCCAGTTCCTCTACAAATTCCGGATCGTTTTTATAATGCTCATAAGCCGCTTCCAGCTTATGTATCTCATTCATCAAAGTCTCGGGAATGTATTGCCCTCCGAATTCTCCGAATCTTCCGTTTACTGCGTTTTCCAAAATTTCACTCATGTTGTGCCTCCTTTTAAACAACAAAGTCCCTGACAGATATTTCTGTCAAGGACGAATAATCTTTTCTTTATCCGCGGTGCCACCTTGATTCACGGTTTGACCCGTGCTCTTGCAAGATACCAACATATCTCCGGCAACTTACGTATGCCTCACGTCAAGGATACTCAAACTATGTTCTTTCCCCATGCCCTCAGCGGACCATATAAGAAGATATCTTCACGTATTCCTCATACCATCCGGCTCTCACTGTCCCGGACTCGCTGAAAAAGCTCTGCTTTCCTGGCGATAAAATACTTTTTCTTCCGCTTCATCGGTTTACTGTATTGAATTTTTAATGATTATAATCATATAATCAAGGTTTGTCAATACTTTTTTTAATTTTTTCTCTTTTCGTAGTCTTCAAGCGCTGACTTGATAGCCTCTTCCGCAAGTACGGAACAGTGCATCTTGTAGTCCGGAAGCCCGTCAAGTGCTTCTGCCACAGCCTTGTTTGTGAGCTGCATAGCATCTGATACAGGTTTTCCCTTTATCATCTCGGTAGCCATAGAACTCGATGCTATGGCACTACCGCATCCGAAGGTCTCAAACTTTACATCCTTTATGATATCATCTTCTATTTTGAGGTACATCTTCATGATGTCACCACACTTTGCATTTCCAACTTCTCCTATTCCGTTTGCATCTTCTATTACACCCACATTCCTCGGGTTACGGAAATGATCCATTACTTTTTCACTGTATAAAGCCATTTTTTTCTCCTCCAATTTCTTTTTTATGGTAATATAAACTTTGATTTCCCTGCTACGAGGTCCCTCCATACCGGTGAGAAACCTCTCAAGTATGTTACCACTTCTTTCACAGAGTTAATTATGTAATCTACTTCATCATCCGTAATATCTTCTCCAATGCTAAGTCTCAAAGATCCGTGAGCTACATCATGCACTCTTCCTATAGCGAGCAACACGTGGCTCGGATCGAGCGAACCCGAAGTACATGCACTTCCTGACGAAGCTGCTATTCCTTTATCATCAAGCAGCAGAAGAAGTGATTCTCCCTCTATTCCTTCAAAACAGAAATTTACGTTGCTCGGAAGTCTTTTTACCGCATCTCCGTTAAGTGCCGAGTGTTCTATTTCCTTTAACCCTTTTATCAGCTTATCTCTTTTTTCTGTGAGTTTAGCCGTAACCTCAGGAATCTTTGCTGCCGCTTCTTTTAATGCTTCAGCCATCGCTGCTATTCCGGGAACGTTTTCCGTTCCCGCACGCTTTCCTTTTTCCTGTGCTCCGCCCTCTATGAGATTCGTTAAGCGTATGCCTTTTTTGAAATACAGGAAACCGACGCCTTTGGGACCATGGAACTTATGTCCCGAAGCAGATAACATATCAATATTGTCATCCACTACATTTATCGGAAGATGTCCTATAGCCTGGACCGCATCTGTATGGAACAGAACATTCTTCTTCCTGCATACCGCTCCTATCTCGCGGATGGGCTGTATGGTTCCAATCTCGTTGTTTGCAAACATCACTGTTACTAGACAAGTGTTATCTTTTATGGCTGCTTCCACTTCCTGAGGGGTGACGAGCCCGTTCTCATGTACATCGAGAAGGGTGATCTCAAAACCTTCTTTTTCAAGTTTTTTAAGTGTATGAAGAACCGCATGATGTTCAAATGCCGTAGATATTATATGTGTCTTTCCGTTCTTCTTTCCCAGTTCTGCCGCCGAAATGATAGCCTGATTATCAGCTTCACTTCCGCCGGATGTAAAAAGTATCTCTTTGGGATCGGCCCCGATTATTTTTGCCACATCTGCTCTCGCTTCCTCTAAAGCTTCCTTGGCTTTCTGTCCAAAAGTATAAAGGCTCGAAGGATTTCCAAATGTCTCATTTGCCACCGAAATCATCTTCTCCACCGCTTTATCGCTCATTTTCGTTGTAGCTGCATTATCCGCATAAATCATAAAAAAACTCCTTTTCTGTGAATACATTTACTGTATGTCACGAAAAGGAGTATAACACTATTAACCTACTATGTCAATAGGTAATATCAAAATATTTTATTTTTCTTTTATAACATCACTCTTTTTTACTGAAACCACGCAGGAATCGACTCTCTCTTCCTCGCTGGCACTGCTGCCGGTAGAAACTCTGCGTGTAGGATCTACACCCTCTGTTACAGTTACTTTTCCAAGTCCTTTTCCAACCAGTGAACCCGGTACACGGAATGTTTCCACATCTATGGGCTTCACATCTATCTCTTCGGGTTTCTCCAGCTGAGGTATCCACTCATAAGGAACACGATATGCACGATATACCATGTTATTTGAGAATTTTCCGCCAAACACGGACTTAAAATAAGGATTTATAAATTCCCATACTATCTCGTGCTCAGGTGTTACCTCTATAAGACGGCCGTCAGAGCCCTCGGTGATCAGTGTATTTCCGTTCGGAAGCCTCTGTGCCGAGCTTATATAAGGGCTGTAGAACTTTGATGCATCCGAAAACAGGAAGAAGCCTGCTTCCAATGGTGTATATTGCCATGTAACTTCCAGAGTCACCGGATTAAACTGAAGTACTCTCGAATAATCCCTGTGTGCATTAAATACTCCGTTGGGTGAAGCCGGATTGGGAACTCCGTATCCTGCCTCTCCGCCGTTATCAAACACCAGAAGATCTCCCTCACCAGGAAGTCCCTTAGGTATCATATGAAGGTGATGCTGGCCTATGATCCAGCCAAGCTTTCTGGTAGCCTCGGACTCGTTAAAATCAGGTCCCAGCCTCCATACTATTTTTCCTGTAGCCTTCTCGATGATTCCCAGAATATTTGTGTTACGTGCATCGAATATGATATTGTCCGGATGGAATCTGGTGTCTCCCGCATCAAACCATTTGTTCTCTCCGAGTGTGGAGAAATTGTTTATATGCATCCAGTCTCCACCGGCGCCTTCATGTATTCCCGGATTACGGTACAGCGTATTCTTTGCAGCCTCATCAAATCCCAGTTCATCAAAATGATCGCTGGCCTTCCAACTCCAGATGATATTTCCTTCCCAGTCAACCTCGATGATCTTGTCATCTATCAGAAGTTTATCCGATATTTCAGGATTATGAACATTCTCATGCGTAAGGATCAGAGTATTTCCGCTGTCAGTCTTGGGCTCTCCTCCGGGATAATAATATCCTACTGTTGAACCCTCACGCTGGAAATCGTGATGCTGACGTGCTATCCACTTAGGTTCATAACCTTCGTCCTCTATATATTCGGTATGGTCGAACTTCCATACTATCTTGCCGTCCCAGTCCACCTGAACCAGATCCAGCTGATCCTGATATGCCTTTTTGCCCGGACGTGTACCTGTATTTCCGAGAACATATCCTCCCGGAAGTATTTTATTCGGGAATCCGCCCAGTCCTGCCCAAAGCTGAACCTCGCGTCCGTTCATGTCAATAAGTAATGCTCCTTTTGCAGAAGGATAAATAGTATATCCGCTCCATGCTTTTTCTTTGTTATAAATGATTGTCCCTGTCGGGAACACTGTAGGGTATCCCATAATCTTTTCCTCCGTAATATATAATATTTTTTTTATTTCACACCAAAGTGCTTAAGTGCTTTTTTACCTATGAGCTGTAAGAGCCTGTCTGCCAGGAAACCGATAACAGCCAGCGATACGATTCCTGCAAATGCCCAGCTTGTTTTATAATATAATTTTGAACTGTTGATAAGATATCCGAGTCCGTCACTTCCGACAAGCATCTCTGCCGCTATGATACAGATGATTGAGGAACTGAGTCCCAGTCTTATACCGGTATATACGTTTGATACCGCTGAGGGAACCATAACGGTAAAGAATATCTTTATCTTTTTGGCACCCATACAGGAGGCAGCCTCTATCAGTGACTCATCCGTGGATGCAACTCCCGCGATAGTATTTACAAATATCGGGAAAAATGATGCATAAATGATAAGTGCTATCTTTGATTTATCCCCGACTCCGAACCACATGAGAAACAGTGTGGTAAGCGCTATAGCGGGAACAAATCTGAAAAAGCTTAAAATTGGTTCTACGAGCCATCTTACTGCCTTGAAACTACCTACGACAAGTCCCAGCGGAACTCCTGCAAGCACTGCCAGCAGCCATCCCCTGATCACTCTTCCTATACTTGCGAGTATATCCGCCTGGAGCCTTCCGCTTTCAAAAAGCGTCCCCATGCTCGTAGCTGTTTCTGCAGGGCTCGGGAGGAAATACTCATCATAATTTAATGAACCCAACCCCCATGCCAGTATGATAATTATCCAGGATATAATGCCGGATTTCAGAATCTTCACGGCTATACTGTCTTTTTGATGTTTCTTTTCCATATCTCCGGCCTCCTTAAATATAGTATAGTTCTTCGCTGTCGAGACCCTTGTTTGTCAGGATCTCCGTACCCGTTTCATCAAAAGCATAAATCTGTTTTATCAGAACTTTTACATTATCACCTTTTTCTATCTTAGTTCCTGTAAGAGGTATTCTTCCTATGATGTTCGTTCCGCCTATATCCGCATGAACCTCATATGCCGAACCTCTGAAATATATTCCTGTTACCACACCGTCTTCCATCGAACTTTCAAAATCATGGTGTTTATCATCCGTAAACTTGTGTATCTCAACAAATTCAGGTCTGACTACAGCATTATGTTTTCCTTTTACATGTTCGAAGCCCTTGAGTTTGCTGTAATGCTCTATAACTTCGCTTTGACCTATGAACCGTGCCACGAAAGGTGTGGAAGGATTCAGATATATTTCAGAAGGACTTCCGACCTGCTCTACTCTTCCGTTATTCGTTATAACGATCTCATCGGTTACTTCTATAGCTTCATCCTGATCGTGAGTTACGAAAATACTTGTAATCCCTATCTTATCGATTGTTTCGCGAAGCCAGGTTCTAAGTTCTTTTCTTACTTTAGCGTCTATCGCTGCGAAAGGTTCATCGAGAAGTAGGAGTTCAGGATTTGGAGCCAACGCTCTTGCCAGGGCTATACGCTGCCTCTGACCACCTGACAACTGATCGGGATATCTTTTTTCAACTCCCGGAAGACCTACAAGTTCCAAAAGTTCCTTGACCCTTGCCTTTATATACTCTTTATCCTTTTTCTTAATTTTAAGTCCGTATGCGATATTGTCATATACCGTAAGATAAGGGAATAATGCGTAATTCTGAAAAACAAATCCTATTCCTCTTTTATCCGGGCTTAACTCATTTACGTTTTTCCCGTCTATAAATATATCTCCTGAATCCTGTTTTTCGAGTCCTGCCAACATTCGAAGTATTGTGGTCTTTCCGCTTCCGGAAGGTCCTAACAGGCCTATCAGTTTCCCTTTTTCTATTCCGAAGCTTACGTTATCAGATGCCTTAACACTTCCAAATGTCTTGTTTATATTTTTTAATTCGATATACATGGCATCATCTCCTTCCGTTGTTTTTCTGTTTGCTTTTCTTTATGTCAAGATAATACAATATAGATCTGGACTTGTAAAATACATGGGATTGATACCGTGTTATAAATTTGTTTTATAACACGACATGAGTAACCATGTAACACTTTCATCAACTCAACACATAAAAATGCCCTCCTTACCGGCTAGTCCGATAAAGAGGGTGCATATCAATCAGGATTTCAATCCTCATCACATTTCATTATAACACTACCTTATTGGGTTCAATCATCGGAAATTCCGCTTTTCTGACCACATCAACAATTGCATTCCTTATAATATCGATTACTTCCGGAATATCAGTTTCTGCAGCATCTAAAAACGCATTGCTGCCGGTATCAACGATCAGAGGAAGGGCCTTTTCCGGTACGACCACTGTTTTTAATATTTCATCAGTATGACCTTCGTAATACAATAAACTTCCATAATATATGTGAACAGAAAATTCTGTTGTTTTTCTGACCTTTTTTCCCTTATAATCTGTATTTCCCGCTGTTAAAGGATCTACCGTAACAAGACGAAACTTTCTGTTTTCTTCCGACAACTTGGTACTGTCGGTTATTATTCCGAGATAATCAAGCAGCATGCGGGGTGTCAGCTTTTCTACAAGCGAGCCTCTTGCAACATTATTCCTTTTACGCTCATCGGTACTCAGTTTTCTCAGATCACCGGCACCGCTTAAGTATGCATTTCTCCAAACACTGGATTCCGAACTATAACCAAGTTGTTCAAATGCATCTGCCTGAAGGTACCTCGCTTCCAAATTATCCGGTTCAGCAAATACTACATACCCGGCTGCTTTTGCAGCCTCCTCATACCTGCCGTTTTCAAAGTCTTCCTTTGCGAGTTTCAACACATTTTCGGCGGAACCTGCATATCTTAAGAACAGCTTTGCTTCCTCCTCTTCTGTCAACGGATTTATCTCATTCGGATCCCCGTTCCAGAATCCAAGGTATTTGGTATATACTGCACGCGAATTTATCTCCACGGAACCGTAATAAGGTCTGATATACCATGCTTTCTGTAGCTTATACGGAATTTTTACAAGTTTGGCAGCCTGTTTTGCTGTTTTGCCGATATTTGCATACAAGAGTGTATTGTCATGGATTATCTTATAAATTGCAGCGTTGTTTCTGAGATAATCGGTCACTGCCGTAGGATTTTCAGGAGTATTCCTGTGATGATGATTATGAGCCTGAAATACCACATCCGAAATAACCCCGTATTTTTCCAGTGCTATTTCCGTAAATCTCCACCATGCCGCAGCATCACGAAGTTGTGCGCCACGTATGGGATATACGTTATGCAAAGTTCCGGAACAATTCTCCGCAGCCCAGAAAGCCCTGTATTCAGGGAAATAATTATTCATTTCTGCAGGGGCTTCCGTGCCCGGTGTCAGTTGGAATTCCACATCGAGCCCATCAATATTTAATACCGTATCTTCACTAATAAATTCAGTGGGCCGGATATAAGATAACGTTCCCCTTCCTCCCGGTGTTCCAAGCCCTACGGATACCTTTCCGGTAACTCCGGCAGGTATACCACCGCCAAACTGGTACCTTGCACGAACTCCCATGGCAAACCCGGCAAATACGTTTTCCTTTACAGTCTCTTCATCAAAGCCTGCAGGAACTATTATTGGTATTTTTCCTTCAGATATTTTCCCGACTTTTGCTTCATCCACCGTTCCTGCCAGCCCTCCGAAATGATCTGCATGTGAATGACTGACAATTATTGCTCTGATTTTTTCTTTTACAGGCTCTCCCAATGCTTTTTCTAATAGTTTCAACGAATCTGCTGCCACTTCGGCAAATGTAGTAGTGTCAAGGACTATCCAACCAGTTTTACTTCTGACAATAGTAAAATTCGCACAATCAAGTCCTCGTACCTGATATATTTTATCTTTCAGTACTTCAAATACGCCTGCGGCATAATTTGATTTTCCGTTTATCCATAAACTCGGATTGACAGTATCTGGAGCTTTCTTCTGTTCAAAGAACGAATACTCAGAATTATCAAATATCACTCTCCCGTCATCTGAAACGACTTTATAATCTTTTAGAGGTAAAATACAGTCTTTGTTTGCCAGCTCCAGTTCACTGTTTACGGTATTTTCACCGTCTATTCCCAGTCTTTCGGCCAGAATTCTGTTTTTTCTCTTAGTATATTCTGATGCAGCTTTAATCTCCGGGCTACCAACACTCATAATACTTTTCCTCCCATTTATAGTCTTCTTCAGACTTTATTGCATTTTATTTATTGTATGTTACCTGATTGGGAACTGCTTTCTCAGCGGCAGATGTATCTATAAATTTGCGGATATCATATTCCTTGCTGTATTTTCCGTGTTCAAATGCCCACTTTCCTACCTGTTCAAGATGTGTAGCACCTTCTTCTGTAAATCCTACTTCAAAGTTATATGAATCCCAGCTGATGATAAAATCATCCTTCAAAACACCGAACTTTGCTTCCAGTTCAACAGCAGATGCATCTTTATTGGCGCTGATATATTTGATACTCTCATCAAGTGCTCTAATATAATCCGCTACAAGGTCATTGTTTGTTTCCAGGAATTCTCTGGTTGTTACAAGATATGTTCCTGTCTTGATTCCCAGATCCTTATTAGAAACCGCTAAAACCCAACCCTGCTCTTCAAATCGTCTTCCGTTAGCTCCTGTAGCTATAGCAGCAGAAGCATTACCTTGCTGTGCAAGTGCAAGAGAAGTCTGATTTGAATCAGTCTGAACAATATTCTGTTTATCAGGGTCGATTCCTATATAAGTCTGTGACTGCCAGTTATAATACTCTGAAACGGTACCAATCTGAGTAATCCAACCCTTGCTTCCGTCAAGAGATTTAAGATCGTTGGCAAACTCAGGAGCCACATAAAGACCTCCGTTATTTGCCTCTACAAGTGCTAGTTCTGAAAATATTACAAGGTTGGTTGCATCAAGAGTGTTACCTATACGGTTTACTGCTGCAAAATCTGCAAGAAGTCCGATATCTGCAGTTCCTGTTGCTATAGCATCTACAGTATTGATTCCTGCGGCATATTCACTGCTTTCAATTTTAATGCCGTATTTTTCAAAGATACCCTGTTTTGTTCCGATATAACCTGCGTACTGATCTGGCTGTCCGGTCATGTATCCTACGTGGATTGTACGAAGTTCTTTTCCGCTATCAGATGATGTGGTATTGTTTGAAGACGATCCTCCTGATTTTGGATCGCTATTTCCGCATCCTGCAAGTGATAATACTAGGAATGTAGCGATGATTGATAAACTTAGATACTTTTTGATTTTTCCGATTGCTTTCATAATGTTTTTCTCCTCTTTTTTTAATTGTTTCTGTTTTGTTTTTTTTGATGTCATGATAATACTACGTAATTATAACGTTGTAAAATACACAGGATTTATATATCATTATTAATTATATTTATAACACTTCATCTTTTCTCGGTAACTAAACGAAAATATCCCCCACCTTCATTAAACGAAGAGGTGGAGGATTTCTTCAATTTAATTATAGTTCTTCAACAACAGGCGGTACCCATTTACCTTCAAGCGTAAATGCATCCGGTGTATAATTCCTAATGACGAGACTGAAGTGGTCCTCATCCTTCGGTGCAGGTAACCAGTTCTTTGCACGGTGAGAATTTCCCGGTTTTTCTCTTGATATATAAATATCGAGTGATCCGTCTTCGTTTTTTTCGACTATACCGTCATTTACATCATATGTGTTTATCACATACCTGTTTATTTCATTATCCACGAGATAAAAGCTGGGCTCTCCGTATAATGTGAGTGACCAGAAGTGAGAAGCATGCGGGAAACCATCTTTATCAAACCGGAATCTATAACTCTTTGAACTGTCGAGTTTATTTCCTTTTGAATCCGTCAACGTAGAAGAATATACACTGTCTTCGGGTATATTTGCACCCCAGCCACTCAGTGCCACCGAAGCTCTCGTGATATAGTCATCTCCGTATACTCCGACACCTGCTGTTGCAGTAAACCATCCGTTTTCCACATAATACTTCAGATTCCCCTGATAATGACTGTTCTTAAGATTTTCCAATCCTTCGGCTACAGAAGCTTCGAGATCGTTCTTTTCCTCATATGTGCGCGCATGATAATTAAATGTACCGTTTTCGGGATTAAATCCGATATTTATAAAATCTTTTAAGACCTCCTTGTCATATATGGGATTATGTAAAGCAGCCGAAGCAAGTATCGAATAAAATCTTTCAGCGCCCAGTTTCACAACATAATCCTTTACCGGACCGACATATTGTGGTACGGGGTCTAGTTTTTCGGGATATAAAGGTTTTACTACAAACCGGTCTTGCAGGCTGTTTACATACTTATAATCCGATTTTCCTCTGGTTTCTATACGGAGAAGTATGGAATTCAGCGAATTCTTAAAATATAAAGGTCTGTATGATTCATAACCTTTGGGTATCTCACTTCCTTCAAGGAGCAGGATGTAATCCCCTGCACTCTTTTCAGGTGTTCTGGTACCTATCGATTCTACCACGTTCGTGTATGCGTCAAGTATAGGGAACAGATAATATCTGTCTTTTAAATCCGGAACATGTGCGATATACGGTGTATTATGGAGCTGTGTACTGACTGCAGAATACAATGTATCATTATTCATTTTTACTATGGTCTGGTCTTTTACATCAGGGAATTCTCTTTTATGGATCAATCCCTTTCCATCCTGTCCCCAGTGGCTTATCTCCGTAACTACCAACGGAAAACCAAAAAGAAAAACTTTGTCTGCTGA
>JAEEGL012225027.1_pt1 | contig 15051 bp, 23 predicted proteins | sample 9134231 | NCBI WGS metagenome assembly JAEEGL01 (sample SAMN16246548, study PRJNA631951) | gut metagenome | biome: gut microbiome; feature: rumen; material: fiber-attached | host: Bos | place: Iran: Karaj | collected 2018-10 | reverse complement strand
TCATCTGGCATACTATTATAACTATCAATAATAGTATTAATCATTTCTTGATTTTCTTTAGATATTTCTCCACCATATAATTCAGTTTGAGATAATCTTGCTAACCATACACCGAGTTCTTTTGCTTGTTCTTCAGACATATTTTTATACATTTCTTTATAGAGTTCTTTTTGATGAAATGCAAAAGTTTGATTTTCTGAATTTATTGCTTGTGCCTTATTCGTTGCAGTCTTTATTTCTCCATTAGAAATTCTTCTTATAGTTTCATTATGAGCTTCCAATAATTGCTGTTGTTTATTAGTATATTCTCTAACCTTATCTAAATAACTATTATCTTGTTTTAATCTTTTTGAATAACCTTCTGAAAAAGCACTTGTAACTTCTGCCATTTCTTGATTAGCAAGTTTTATTTTTTTATCTTTTTGCTTCATAATATCATTATATTCTTTAGCATAAGCTTCATTTTGCATATTAGCTTCTTTGCCATATCTTTGATTTAATAAAGCAATTTCTTCTATTGTTGCACTTTCTATTGTAGAAACTACTGTATCTACTTGTTTTTGCGTAGTTGCAATCCATTGTGTTGATATTTCTTGATATTCTGCTAAACTACCTTTATTAGTTTCAGCTATTGTTATTGCTTGTTGTTTTACTGCATCTGCTCTTAATTGTTCTATTTCTATTTCTCTGTTTTTTAATTCTCTCAATTTTTCAAAATATTTATCTAATTGTGTTATTTCTTCTTGAGTGTATCCTCTACGTTCATCAGAAGCAGTTTTACAAATTTGTGTAATTCCAGATTGAATTTCATCCATTTGTTTTTTTAATTCTTCTTGTTCTTCAGATGTTGCAAATAATGTAGTATTAAAGCTATCAAGATAGCCTTCCGCGCTTTGAATACTATCATAAAAATTATTAACTCCATCTGCCATTGCATTAAATTTTGCTTCTGTTTCTTTTTTTGCTTTTTCTATTTGAGCTATAATTACACCAACAGCCGCTGTAATACCAACAGCTGCTAATCCTAATGGGCTTGATAATCCTTGAAATACTTTTGCCAAATTAGCTGCTGGACCTGTCGCATTTCCTATGCCATTTTTTACAAGTCCTATTGCTTGTGTTACAGTTCCAATTCCTGTTGTTAATTTACCTGTTAATGTTGTTAAATTTCCCCATATTTTTAAAAATGGTCCTGTTGCTGCTACTAATAAACCTATTCTTACTATATTTTCTTTTTCAGAATCAGATAAACTATCAAATTTTTTTATTAAATTATTTGCATAATCAATTAACTTTTTTGCAATTGGCATTAAACTTTGTGTAAGTTGTCCTGTCATATCCTTGAATTGAGCTTTTAGCTGTTTTGTTTGTCCAGCAAGTGTTTTACTTGATTTTTCCATTGCTCCATAATATTTACCGCCTTCTTTACTTGCCTTTTGTAAAGCTCCAGCTAAATCATCATAAGATATTTCCATATCTTTTACTTCTGCTGTTGTTTTGCCTGTATAATCCGCTAATAGTCCATATACGTCAATACCCGCATAAGCAAATTGTCTAATATCCATTGCGGTTGCTTTACCTGCATTCTTGATTTGTTGTAGGTTTGAAGCCATACGAGTTAATTCATCATTTCCTCCACCTGTTGCTGTTATTGCATCTCCTAATGCTAATGTAGTCTTTTGTGAAACATCAGCATTTTCTCCTGTTGATATTAACATTTGATTTGCTTTTATTAAACTGGTTGCATCAAATGGTGTTTTTGAAGCATTGTTTTTTATTTGAGTTACAACTCTGTCTGCTTCTTTAGCATCTCCCAAAAATGTTTCATATGCAGTTGTCATCTTTTCTATTTCTGCATTATATTTAAGACCTGCTCCTGCAATTCCTACAATAGGTAATGTTAATCTTGTTGTTAATTTATTTCCTAAACTATCTAATTTAGTGCCTATTTTGTCTAAATTATCTCCCCATTGTATTAGCTTTTCACTTGCTTTAGTCCAATTCGAAGCTTCATTTTTTAAATTAGATAATTTGTTTTGTGTATTTATTATTTCTCTTTGCAGTTTTCTGTAATTTTCTTCATCAATTTGCGTTCCTTCAGCCATCTTCTTATCAGCTTCTTCTTTTATTTTTTGAAGCTGTTTTAATTTATCTTCTGTTGTAGATATTGACTGATTTAATACATCTTGCTTTTGTTTTAATAATTCAGTATTTTTAGGATCTAATTTCAGCAAAGAGTTAATTCCCTTTAGCTCTCTGCTCAAACTAGATGTAGCAGAATTAACTTTGCTTAATGCCTTTTGTAATCCTGATGTATCTCCACCGATTTCAACAATTATTCCTTTTATACTTCCTGCCATGTTTTCCCCTCCATTAAAATAAGAGGGATTTCCCTCTTATCCTAATAATTTGTCTATATCGCTTTGCGTAGCTTCCCTTCTTCCTGGTTTATTTTCTTGAATAAATGTAAGAAGTATTTTCATTACATCTATATAGGTAAGCTCTTTTAAATCAGAGATATGCAACCCTATTCTCAAACACGAACCTAAAAATTCATGTTCTGGAAACACTTCCCTAAAGTTGCCATCTCCTTTAATTTTATCTAGTTCTTCTGATAATTCTTCATCAACAAAAGCAATTTACGGCAAATTCCGCTACCTCTGCAATCCAGTTATCATCAATTTTAAAATTAGTAATTGACTTTAACCAATTTTCGTAATCTTCAACTTTTTCATTAGCTGTATATATTAATATCCATGCTAATTGAGTGATTTTTGTTACAAATTCATCTGTATCATTTATCATATATTCTGATACTTGACTTAATTTTTCAGCCTCACTCATTTTTTTATCTTCTAATTGATTTGCTACTACTACTTGCTTTATTAGATAATTTTGAACAAATTGCATATCTTTCAATATTCCAGTTTTAAATATGGATTTATACTTAACGTAAGTAAGTGCGTTGCAATCTATCTCAAATTTTTTACCGCAAATTGTTATTGTTTTCATAAATTACCTCCTATACTCCAGAACCTGAAGCATTTTTTTCATATACTGCTGTGAAGAATGCATCATATACTGCTTGATTTTCTGTTGTTGGTTCTATAACTGCTTTTATAGCTTTATCTGTACTTCTAGCAGACATTGTTATAGAAATAGTATCTGTTTGTGGTTCTTTTGATTCCTCAACTGTATTCATTGATGCACTTGGTCTAGCTGCTGTACAATCAAAGTATACAAATCTTCTTTTCTTTTTATCTCCTTCTATTTCTCCCATTAGAGCAAATCTTGCATTTATATCATCAGCACTTTCAAATAAAGCACCATTTGAGTCTGCTGTTTGTCCTAATATTGTTGTTAAGAACTCATCAGGAGTCATAGCTAATTCTAAATCTCCTGTATAACCTTGATTTGATGTTGCTATATAATATTTAATATTATCAGCATAAAATGGAGTTGTTTCTCCTTCTGGGTCAGCACTTAAAGATACTGCTCCAGGCATTGCAAAAGGTGTTCCGTATGTTATCACACCATTTTCTTCAGTTATTTTAGCAATATGTACATTGCTTAATCCAAATTTAACTTTGTTCTCTGACATTTATTTTTCCTCCTTTAAATTTCAAAAAAATAACTTACTTGCCAAACATCTTCATCTGACAAGTAAGTTTCTTCTGTTTTATTCCATGCTATATCGCATAAAATTACATTTTCTATTTTGCTTTGCATTGCTAAATCTTTAACTAAATACGTATAATCTAATTGAATTGGTATGTCTTTTAAATACACTACATTATCTGCCATAAAATTATTAGTTCCAGTTGTTATTGCTACTAAATGAGGAGGATCAGTTGGCTTTATAAATTTGCCATATGCATATTTAAATCCTGCATTTTTACATCTTGTTTTCAATTCTTCTAATGTCATTTTGTGGACCTCCTTATCTTTTCTTTTATCTGCCTTTCAAACTTTTCTTTATACTTTTCTTCTACAGGTCGAATATGTGGTATAGCTTTAGTTCTTCCACCATTCCTAGTAGCATGTCCGAACTCTAACAAATGCGTTAATTGATAGTCTGTCCTATTCCAAACCTTAACTGTATAATAACTTTTATTCTTCCTATCTTTTTTAACAGTCCACCCTTTCGAGTATCTACCTGTTTTTTTAGGAGATGTTTGTTTTAGTTCTTCCTTTGCTTCTTTTCCTATTTGATTTGATGTTTCTTCTACTGCTTCACCTATATCTTCAACATAGATTTCCAAGTATTGTTTGACAGCTTGTGCAAACATTTCTGGCTTAATAGCTTTAGACATTTTTAATTTTCCTTTCACAAATCAATACAAGTTCATCTGCCGTTGCCTCTTGGACTCTTATTATTGAATAAGTCTTATTCATATAGATTAGTTCTACCTCATCATTATAATTCAAAGCACTTATTCTTAATCTCAATGATGGCTTATGTCCTTGCTGATTTGCTTCGTAATATTCTTTAGCATACACATCTTCAACTTTAATGATTGGTATTAGCTTTTTCTTTTGTGTTCCTGTTTCATTTCCTATGTTATCTTGCTCAATAGTAGTAGTAGATAATAATTCACAAGCTACATCACGCATTATTATCCACCACCTTGTAGTCATCGCTTAATCCTAAGCTATGACATAGAAGATTGTATGTCTTTTGAGAGTTTTCTTTTTCTTTTAAGTCCACATTTCCAAAATTAGCTTTAACATACATTATTATTGCTGATACAATAAGAGGATTATTAAGTTCAGAGTTTATTCCCTGTCTTTTCAAATCCTCTTTTCCTGCACCTATCCACATTTTTATTTCTCCATCTTTCATTTTTGATGAACTTGCTATACTTAAACTTTGTTTTGCTAAATTCATTAATTCGTCCATACAGTCTTCCTCCTATTTTCTAAACACCAGAACCTGATGTAATAGTTGCTTCTGTAAAAAGGAATTCACTTAAAACATCGTTCCAACCATGAGCATCTTCAGAAGATGATATCATTTCACTAAAATTAAGTTCTATTGGGAATTCCATTTTTTGAGATATAACTGAATATTCCGCACCATCGTTATAATATAAAACTCCAAAACTGGAAATGAAAAAATTAATTCCATCAAGAGAAGAAAACTTAATATAAAATTCATTACTATCTCCTGTTGTGTTGTAATTGCCACTCATGTTAATATTATAGACACTTGTATCAGTAATATTAAACGACAACCCTATTATTGTTACATAAATTTCAGGATATTCTTCTTCTTCGTCAACATGCGGTGGTATATCTACATATTCGTAAAAAGGATAATCAGCATACCCATCATTTTCAACTTGTTGTTCAATTGCAGCTTTATCTTCAGCAGAAAAATAATCTAAAATGCTTTTATCTAATGTTACTTTCATATCCTCTGGCATGACAAAACTACTAAATGTCATGCTTTCTGTTATTGGTATTTTTGTGCTAGCTGCTTCATCTTCATAATTCTCAGCAATATAGTTTAGTGCATCTGCTGTTGTTTGTGTGTTAGGATTTTCTCCAACAATTTTCTCTGCTAAAAACGAGATACCCTCTTCTATAGTATTTTTATTGCATTTTTCTCCAGTTACTTTATAAATTAACTTTTTTAAAGCATCTAATTTTGTCATTAAAAAACTCCTTTCTAAACACCTTCTGTTTAAACTCCTGAACCTGATGTAACTTTTCCATATTTAAAGTAATTTGGTCTTGCTTTACCATCATAGATACCATATCCACCATAAATTGTTTTACGACCTTTTAAAGTTTTTTCTTTATCTACTCTCATTGGAGATACTTCATTGAATATATAATTTTTCATATTTCCAGCTAATATATCTTTATTTTTTAAGTAAGGATCAACCTCAATAGTAAATCCTTTTACACCTGGAACTCCAGCTAAGAATGGATAATTTCCATTATTATCCTTATAAGAAACAATATCAAGATTTACATCATTAGATATATAAACTTTTGCACCAATTTTAGCATCATCAGATAAAGCTTTAAAAGTGTTTAATACTCTATCTATTGCAGTATCATTTTCCCCTGGTTCTATTGGTGTTAATCCATGAAGAACTCCAGTAGGTTTATTATCTCCATCTCCATAGATAACAGCATTTACAATTGCTTTACCCATTTTATTTTTTAATTCTTCAAGAATGAAGTCTATAAATGATTCAACTGCCATTTCTTCAAGTTTCCATGTAATTACAATATCTTTTGCAAGTTCCCATCCAGTTAATTGCATGTTCTTAAATTCTATACCTTCATTTTTTGTTTCTGATAATTCTACATACCAATTTGCATCATCTGAAGCAAATAAATATGGTAAATCAATATTTCCAGATACTTGTAATTTTCTTGCGTCATTAAATATTGGAGATTCCTTAGCAATTAATTCCATTAAATCCATTCTTACAGATGTTGGAATAAATAAACCTCCATTATTAATACCTTGTACATCAGCAGTAGAAGCTACAAATGTAGTTGCTGTTGTTGTAACTGCATCTCCTAATGCTCTTTTTTCATCTTCAGTAAATTTGTCATCTGACAATCCCATTAATGTTTTAGCCCAAGCACTTCTGTACTCTTTATCAGCTATTGTAAATTTTCTTTTTTCTTCCATTTCATTTCCACCTATTTTTGTTAATTTTGAAGTATTTATACTTCTTCTTTCTAAATCTTCAGTATCAGCAATTAGTTTTCTTTCTTCCTCTCTGCTGATTTCTCTTGATTTTTCTTCTTGCTCTTTTTCTTTTTGCTCTGGAACTTCTTGATTTATAGCATTTACTTCTTTTCTTAATTCCTCTAGTTCTTCTTTATTTTTAGCCTCTGCTATTTTTGTTTGAAGTTCAGCTTTTCTTTCTTCAATTTCTTTTAAAGTCATTGTTTTATTCTTCCTTTCTTTTATTTTTTAGCAGTTCTACCACCGCTTCTATAAAACTCTATTAGGCTCTACCGCACTAAAAAGGAGTGGTTCTACCACCACTCCTTGTTCGAGATTATAAACTTAATAATAGCTTTAGTTTTTCTTTTTCTAGCTCTATTTTATTTGTTTCATACTCTTCTTTTTCTTTTTCATATTCCTCTTTATCTCTAGCATATATTTCTGTCGTATCGTAAGCTGGAACATCTACTACAGAAACATCAAATAATCTATCTATTTCTAAAATTCTTCTTGTATCAGTTTCATAATTCCATTCCTCTTTTGCAGTTGTAAAAGCAAAACTCATTTTGTCTAACAATCCAGCTTTTATCATTTTATAAATATCTTTATTGTTTTGTGTATCAATTAATTCAGCTCTTATTTTTAAGCCTTTATCATCTACTATCAATTGCAAACTATTATTTCTTGTCCTTGCTAATATTAGGCAATTATCATTATGATTATATTTAAATACACAATCTTGCATATTACAATTATTAAATGCGTTTCTATCAATTACCTCTTTACACCATCCTAAATCTGTAACACTCTCGAATACAACTGCATATCCTTCCACTATCATTTTTTCATTATCTTCTAATGTTCTTAATTCTGATAATCTTAGTTCTTTAATCGCTTTCTCCATTCTTCTTCCCTCCTTGATAATTATTTGCTATACTTGAATCTATATTATTTAAGCTTTGTAATATTTTTGCTCCTTCTTCTCCTCCTAATGGAGTCATATCTAATATTTCTCTTCCATCATCTTTAGTTAATAATCCAAATCCTCCTGCCACTTTTATTAAATTAACTTTTTGATCTAAACTTGCATATTGTAGTCTATTGGCTGTAAATACAATTTTGTGTCCATCTTTTCGTGCTTTATAACTAAATATTTTATTTGTAAAAGCATCACTCATTTGTATTGCTCTAGGTTCAATTACACCTTCAAAAAACGCATTCCACTCAACTGAATTAAAATTATTTCTTACTATTTTTTCTGATATTCCAAAATAATCAAAAATATTATAATTAACTTGTTCTAATTGTTCTTTATCAAGAGTTATAGGCTTCATAGTAACTTCATGAAATTCTGCTTTTGCATCCAATGCTGCAATTCCACTCTCATTTTCAAGGTTTAAGAAATCATTTACAAATTTTTCCTTATTCTCTTTAATATCTTTTTCTTTTAACATTGAATTTGTATATTTCAATATACCTTTTAAGTTATTTGCAGTTTTTATGGCATTTTTTATTCCTTCTGATGATGTTAAAGCCGTTTCTATATCTGTCTTTAATACTTTGTTTCCTGTCCCAAAAATATCATTTTTATTATAAAATAATCTTAAATGTATTAATTCTAGGTACGGCAACGTATAAATTTGACCATTTATAAATCTAAATTGCAAAAAAATTCTATTTTTAGCATCTTGTAATAATTCATAGTTTAAAGCTAATATTGGATAAAAGCCTGTAATAAATCCTTCCTGATCTTTTGATATAAAAACGAATGAATTAGAATCTGTATATAAATTTGATATAATCTTATATATAAAATCATATCTAGTCATAATTGCATTAGGTTGATTTTGTAATAAAAAGTTTATTTCTCCTTTTATTGGATTCCCCATATTATCTTGAATATGCTTTGGCATCAATTTAGCACAATGTGTTGCAATTCTATCAATGCATTCTCTTACAGTTTTACTATCATATATATTTTCACTTGCTGTTGAAAATTGTGCATTATAACCATTTAACATTTGTAGTTGTGTTTTTGTTACTTGTGTTTGTTTCTTTCCAAATATCATTGCAAACAAACTTCTTCTTTCTTTCATTTCATTCCTCCTGTAAAGCAAGATAATCATTCATTTTTTCAAACAAAACACAGTAAGCTATTATTAAACTTACTGTGCCATCTATTCTTGCTCTTTGTTTTTGTCCTTTTACTGGTCTTATATTATCATTTTCATCCCTTTTTACTGCTGTATTACATAAGCACCATTTTAGAACAGGATTGTTATTATAATTTACATTCTTTTCTATCAAATCTGCTTCTAATTGTTTCATTGGATTCGACATTGTTTTAGCACCTTGTCTTACTTCTAACATTTCAAATCCATTTTCTTTCATTTCTTCCACCCAATACTGTGTATTCCATGGATCATATCCTATCCACAAAGCTGAAATATCATATTCATTGTGCATTTTTATAAACCATTGTGTGACATCGCTATAGTTTACTTTAGCACCTTCACAAATAGTTACTAAACCACGTTTTTCCCATTTATCATACGGAATTTTATCATCTTTTATTTTAAATTCTAATCTTTCAGCAGGAATAAAATATTGTTGCACTACATATTTTTTATCTTTTTTTATAATTAGAAGAGTTGCACATGTTAAATCTGTAGTGCTTGATAAATCCACTCCTCCTACTGCATATGTATCGAATAAATCTTCTACTTTATATGTTTCCTCATTATTTACTATATCAAAGCTCAACCATTTATCTTGATCATTTTGTCTAACATTAAAATCTTTGCATAATAAATTAACTAACTTATTTACATCATTTTTTGCAGCACTAACCTTGTCCCTTAAGATTTTAATATTTTTTATTGTACCTAATCCAGGATTAGCTTTATACCATGCTTCTTCATTTTGCCATTCATTAGGATTATCTAATTCATATATAACAGCTAAAACTGTTTCATCTTCTATCGTTCCATCAATAACCTGCTCAAAATATTCGTATTCATTGTCAAATACCGATTCCCTTATTTTTCCCATTGTTGATGTTTCAAGTAATAATGGTTGCTCTCTTGCTGACATAGAATCTTCCATAACATCAAGTAAATTTTGATCTTTCCATGCATGTACTTCATCAGCAATAATAAAAGATCCATTTGGTCCATCTAATGAATTAGAATCACTGGCCAAAGCTTTAAAAACTGATTCAGTATCATCATAATAAATTCCAGTTACTAAACATCTACATCTTTTTCTTAAAACTGGAGATTTCCTAATCATTTTTTTTGCTTCTTCCCAAACAATTTTAGCTTGATCTTTTTTAGTTGCCAAAGAATAAACTTCTGCTCCACCTTCTCCATCCTTTGTAAGCATATAATTTCCAAGTCCTGCATCCATTGTAGATTTTCCATTTTTTCTAGCTACGTAAAAAGCCCCCTTTTTATACTTTCTTAATCTAGTTTGTTCATCTACAAAACCATATAATGCTTGGATAAATGCTTTCTGAAAAAGTTCTAACTTTACAGGTTTTCCAGCCCATTTTCCTTTTGAATGTTTACAATATTTTTCAATAAACTCAATTGGTCTATTTCCTTTTTCTTCATCAAACACATATGTATGTGTTTCAAATTCTTCTGTTGTTTTATTATAAAAAGAAACTTGTCTTGGATTGTCTATATCTTCAACAAGTTTTTTATATACTTTTTTTATTTTTTCACAGACTTTATTCGGGTTATCCTGAATCCATTCATAATACTCTTCAATATAATTCATTAAAAATCCTCAAAGCCATCATCACTAGGAATCGTTTCTCCTTTAGGAAGCATATCATTTAATTGTTTTATAACACTTAAATAATTTTTCATCATAGTATTATACGTTTTGCTTTCAACAGATTCTTTATAACCGAATTGTCCTTTACCATTCATATAAAATTCTTTTATTCCATTTTTAATATTATATTTTTTAAGATGTGACAGTTCTACTTTCATATAAGAGGCATTTTCAATTAATGGATTAGCGATTTTTCTGATGTTTTCATCACGATTTTTAAATATCTTTATTAATTTGTTTTTTTCAGTTGTTATTTGCCTATTATAATCTGCAATTTCTTTTGGTGTTCTTTCACACATAGTTTGTTTAAAATCATCGTCCATTTTTTGCCTCCTCTCATACCACACCCCACACGCATGTAAGATTTGCATTTTTGTTACCCCCACCCACCGTTCGCACATACGATGTCTTCTAAATGCCTTATGGGGGGCTGTTTTGCTCATCATTATATCTTTACACTATTTTTATTGTTCTTGTTATATTATCATAAAGATATTTTCTTTTATTTAAAGCTTTTTCTAATAATATATATTGTGGTAACACCAAACATTTTACGTTTAATGAATCACACAGTTCTCTACTTATTGTATCTAAAAATTCTTGTTTAAATATTGTATCTTTTATTCTAAATACTAATATAGTATCTTTATCTATTTCTAGTACATTACTAATACTAAACTCACTATCTAACTCTTTTATTTCTGTTAATAATTTTTTTACTTTTTCTAGTTTCTTTATTTCTTTGTCAGATATAAATTCTCTCTTACTCATTCTTAATTAAATCTCCATTCTCATCAAAACAATATTCTTGTTCCTCTGCAAAGTGTTCCTTGTTATGGCAATCTAAGCAAAGACTTTCTAAATAATCTATATTAAAAAATACAGTATCATCCTCATAGTTTAAGTCTGTTATATATTCTTTATGATGTACTATTTCAACGGGATTATATATTCCGTTTTTGAATACATCTTTCACATACAGGATTTAACATCAGTTTTTGCTGTCTTAACTTCTGCCACCTTTTACTTTTATACTTCTTTGCTATTTCTGGATTATCTCTATATGTCATTATTTATTCTTCTTTGTTGTATTTCTTACTGCTTTTTCTGTTTTAACATCTTTCTTTGCTGTTTCAATTACTTCTTCTTTAGGTTCTTCTGTTGTTTTGTTTACATCACTTTCTTCTTTTATTTCTCTAATTGTCTTTACATATCCTAATTCTTCTAGTTTTTCTTTTCTAGCACAGTCTACTTCCCATTGTTCCCCTTGTTTTGGTATATACTTATCTAAACCTTTTTGTTTTGATAGCTCTACATCCCAATTATTTTTCTCTACATACTTATTTGTAGCTTCTACTAAATATTTCATTTTTCTTTCCTCCTTATATGTACTCTTGCCTTCTGCTAAGAGTTTGTTCCACTCATCTTTTGGTGGTATATATTTAAAAGGTTTTACTTCTTTTTCAAATATCTGCCTTACTACTTCATCTACATTACTACAATCCCAATTCAAAATAATATGTTCATTTTCAGTAATTGGTAGTTCTTTTAATATTGATAATGGAGTTGTTACAATTGGCACTCCATAACCTAATGCTTCATTATCCGAATAACAATATGTTTCCATATCATCACTTAATTGTATAAACCAATCAGCATCAGCTATATATGGTCTTACATCTATTCTTGGTTTCATTAATGCAACATTTGGAGAATTAATATTCGTTTTTGTTGGATTAGTAAATATAGTAAATAAATAATGTCTATTATTTTTTTCGCAATATCTGTCTAGTGCTTCTATTAGTATTCGTGTTCTCTCTCCACCTTTTGTTTTATCTTCTAATCTACAAGCACTTACTAAATGTATTACTTTTCCTTTCGGTTCTAGTGTTAATGGATTATAACATTTTATTGCATTAGTACTTACTTTTAAGATCGTTCCCCATTCATTTAATTTATCTGTTGAAAATTGTGATACTCCTATAAAATGTGTCAATTTTGGATGATTTATTGGAGGTTCATATCCTAAAACTTTATAATTAGCATGTCCTACAAATGCATAATAATTGTCTATTGATTCTACATCATCTATCATGTCTAGATTAAAATTAAAAAAGATTCTATTGCATTTAACAATTTCGCCTTTTACTCTTTTTTTACACCTTACATATTTTCTTAATCTATCAAGTTGTTTTTCATCCGCCCAATCATAAAAAATTGTTATATCATAGTCTTTGTATTTTTTCGCTATTTCATATAAGAATTGTTCCGTTCCACCTATTTTGCTTATTCTTCTAAAATAGAATATGTTTTTATAAATTATTTCCATCCGTGTCCTCACATATCTTCTCAAATTCACACTTCTCACAAGATTTTTCTTTACAAGTTTTCCTTTGTTTTCTTTCATATGCTTTTTTCATTTTGTATTCTTGTTCTATATGCATTGCTATTTTACTTCCTTTGTTTCTCATAATAGTACCTTCTTTTGTGTGTACTTAACTAGAATTGTACATGTAACAAATTATAATAAATAAAAAGGAGGCAACGTCGATGAAAAAAACATTGCTCTATATTAACCTATCTAGTATCAGTTAATTACAAAAGAAAAAGAGCCTTTTAAAGCTCTCTTATTTGTAGTCTTGGGCTTGTCCTTTCGAACAACTACTTTATTACCTACTAACATTTTATCATTTTAAAAACGCACAAAACGCACATTTTTATTTTTTTTCTAAATATTTCTTTGCATTTTCTGTAATCCATTCTGCTACAGTCTTTCCTTGCTCTTTTAGTTTTTCTTTTAATTGTACTCCTAATTCTTTATCTATATTCGCTCTTACCTCTTCATACTTATTTTTTTTCCATTCATTTTCTTTTTTATAATTTCTCATAATAAAACCCCCTTGTTTTTTATACTGTTTCATATTATAATTATATAAGCAAGAGGGCTGAAGCCCTCTCGACTTAGTCAAACATGTGATGTATAATCATTATGTCTTGCCAAAGTTGTTTGCGATGTGCTTGTAACTGTTTCATTTTGCGGTGTTCAGTTACAAGCTCTTTAATTATCTTTAGTAACATGTTCATCACCTCCTGACAATTATAATTTTACCATACTACGCACAGTATGTCAAGGCTTTTTTTAAAATTTTTTTTATTTTTTTAAAAAAACTTACAACCATTATGGCTGTAAGTTTTCTAAATATCTATCATGTTTCATTCTAGCTGTACTTTCGGATTTATAATCCATTTTAAACATTATTTGTATCCAGTTTAAATTATCTTCATATCTATATCTAATTATTTGTCTAATATCACTTTCTTCTACATAATTTAATTCATATTCTAATTTTAGTATTAGTTTTTCTAATTTATGTTCTTTATTTCTTATCAGTTTATCATATTTGTATCTATTTTTCCTATTTTGCATTACTTTGTGTTCATCTATTCCCTGTATAATGCAATTATGTTTTGTATATGGATAATGTCTGCTACTACTTTGAACACTATCTGTTACAATTTCAACAGGTTTAATAGATTTATTTAAACGATCCTTTAGATCTTTTATTTCTTTCCTAATTGAATTAATTTGTGTTAATACAGTTTTATCCATATTTCCTCCTTTGTTATATGTGTAAATATCTACTGTCATGTGCTTTTTTATATGCTAATTGATATGTGGTAAATCCTAAGTCCCAATATTGAAAACATTCTCTTCTTCCGTAATTATCTATGTATAATACAAAATTAAGATATTCTTTTACTTTTTTTCATTCCTTTATAATATTCTGGTGCTTCCATATTATTTCTCCTTTGTTAAAACATTTAGTATGTATTGTAATACTTTTATATTTTCATATAGATTATCTTTAACCTTTTTTGCAATAGGTTTTTCTCTACACCATGTTTTTATATTTTGTTCTTGTATAATATTCATATCTATTTGTTTTTTTATTAATTTAATTGCTTCTTTTTTCATCATTAGTCCTCCTTGTACAAATCACTTGTCCCCATTTCTCGAATAGCTTTACCTTCTATTATTTCTGTTAATACATCGTTTTTTATTTTGCATCTAGTAAGTTTTTCTTGTAGTTTTCCATTCTCTTTTTGATGCTCTTCGTTTATTTCTTTTTGTCTTTTATTATCCGCTTCTAATTCCTTTATATATTCTAGTATTGTATTTATAGCCTCATAATCTAATCTGAATATTTCATCTGTATCTATATTTGCTTTTGCATTTTCTCTTAAACTTATTAATTGTTCTTTTGCCTTTTCTATTTCTTCTTTGCTTATCATTTGCTATCACTCTCCTATAATTCATTTATTAATTTATCGTTCAACTTCATCTAACATCATTCCACCTAAAAATATTATTCCGCCATAGCAATAAGCAAAACAATATTTCCAAAGTTGTTCAAAGTTTAAGTGTTTAAATAAAAAATACCCAATACTGTAAAAAAATATATAATAAAATATTTTCTTTATAATTCTTTTCATTTATTCCTCCTCATGTA
>JAEEGL011751723.1_pt1 | contig 15051 bp, 17 predicted proteins | sample 9134231 | NCBI WGS metagenome assembly JAEEGL01 (sample SAMN16246548, study PRJNA631951) | gut metagenome | biome: gut microbiome; feature: rumen; material: fiber-attached | host: Bos | place: Iran: Karaj | collected 2018-10 | reverse complement strand
TCTTGTACTTTGGTCTAATAGAAATAAGTGCAAAGATAAGAAAAACCACGGACTTATATTTTACGAATATGATTGTAAGTTTGATGGAAAGGATGGAATATATAACATCCTAAAATATGGAACCGATGAGGAAGTTCAACAATTAATCGATGAATTAAAAGAATTCGCATTTGTTGTTTGTCCTGATTATTCGGTTTATGGAAATTTTCCAAATTATAAACAAATTGATGCTTTATCTAGAAGTAGAGAAGTTGGATACATCTTATCTACTTATGGAATCAAAGCTGTTGTTAATTTTAGAGCCACATATGAATGGACCTATGAATTAGCATTAACTGGTATTTGTTATAATGGAATTGTCTCTATTGGAACGTTGGGTTGCCTTAGAGACAATGAATCTAGAACATTACTAAAAGATAGTGTTCAAGCATTAGTTGAATATATTAAACCACGCATAATTATTGTTTATGGTTATGCTCCAGACGATATATTCCAAGTCGTTAGAGATAGTGGGGCTGATATTTGGCAATTTGATTCTGAAATAAGCAAAGCTTTTGGAGGTCATCATTATGGGGATGAAATCTAAAAGCGGACATTTTGCTGGATCTGGTGCAGGCGGTCCATCAAAACGACAAGGACAATTTCCAGTTAGGTTGGATTTGCAAAAATTTGCAAAAATGCCAAAACAACGCGCGCAAATCAAACACATTATGGCGAACAGACATGGTCATCTTCCTAATTCCAGTAAGAATAGAAAAATACTTGAAAAAATATCACGTGATAGCAAAAATTACATTGGAAAAAAGCATGGCAATACAGTATATTCGAAGATTATTAATGGCAATGAGTATTGGGTGCATGTAAGAAGTGGCATCATACAAAATGGTGGTTCGAACGGCAAAAAATATAGATATCACACCAATGAAGGGAGAAAGAAAAAATGATAAGCGATTCAAAAAAATTGTTTAAAGCAATGTATCAAATTCTTGAAGAAGAATGGGAATCAACACAAGCAGAAGATTTAAGAATTTATGTATCTGACGCAGACCCATTTTTATGTGATGACGGAGAGAGCGCCGACCCTGTTGTTTCAGAAGATTTTAATAATCTTTTTGAACAAAAAAAGAGTAGTGAAATGTCTGACTATGATTTCATTGTTTATTACCTTGAAAAGCTCGATCCATATTATGGGGATATCAAAAAATATTTTGTTTCAATTCCCAAAGATGAATGCGAAACAAAAATCAACACCCTTATAAAATAACGGATTCGTTTTATGTATAATAATCACCTATTAATTTGAATTATTATTCACTAAAATCAAAAACAAAAAGCTCCTCGGTTCAAAACCGGGAGCATTTTCACAATCGTGGCGGAGGAACAGGGATTTGAACCCTGGCTCCTGTTACAGACTACGAGCTTTCCAAGCCCGACCCTTCAGCCTCTTGGGTATTCCTCCGTGAGCTCAAGCATAAATCCTATAGGTTATGTAAGTGCGAATAGTATTTTATAATAAAGACTCCTTTAATAAAAGAGAAAAGTTGCTAAAATTATCTCATGAAGAAATTTATTATCTCATCTAATGAGAATGGTATGACTTTAGAGAAGTATATGAAGAAGGTGTTAAACACCGCTCCATTGTCTTTTATTTATAAAACTTTAAGAAAAAAAGATGTCAAAGTGAATAACCATTGGCAAGATGCTAAATATGTTTTATCAACTGGTGAAGAAGTCGCTATTTATATTACTGATGAACAATATGAAACATTCACCAAACCATTAGGTTTACAAGCCAATAATCAAATAGTGCCTTGGATTATTTATGAAGATAAAAATATCATCATTATTAATAAGCCTCGCAATATCCTCGTCCAAGCGGATTCATCTAATGATAAAGCCTTAGACCAAATGGTCGTGGAATATATGATGTTTAAAGGCGAATATGATCCTATCGAAAACCAAGGTTTTAAGCCTGGTCCCGCCCATCGTATCGATAGAAATACATCTGGTATTGTTATCTTTGGCAAGAATAGAGATACCTTAGCCTATTTATCAGAATTAATTAAAAATCATGAAAAGATAGAAAAGCATTATACATCCTTAGTAGTGGGAGAATTAACAGAAGATGGTGCCGTAGAAGCGCCTTTAAGAAAGAATTTCTCCACTAAAAAAGTTGTTGTATGTCCGGAAAAAGATGGTGGTAAGCCCGCTAAAACTATCTATCATGTTTTAGATACTTTTAATGGCTATAGTTTATTAGACCTCACTTTAGTGACGGGTCGCACTCATCAAATTCGTGTCCATATGTCATATATTAGGCATCATGTCGTTGGAGACACAAAATATGGAGATTTCAAAGTTAATAATAAATTAGAAAGAGAATTTGGTTTTAAGAATCAATTCTTACACGCTAATGAAATTATTTTTGGAGAATTAGATAAACCATTGCAATATTTAAGCAATAAAAAATTCCTCGCTGATATGCCCGAGGAATTTAAAGAATTAATTAATAAATTAAAGAATTAAATCTTTAATAAGCCAACCGCTTCTTGTACTCTCTTAAGAACAGGTTGAGCCATCTCATTAGCCTTTTTAGCCCCGATTTGGAGGACTTTTTCATATTCTTTATTATCGACGATTTGTTGATATCTAGCTTGGAATGGTTCTAATTCTGCCACAACGACATCGGCAACGGCCTTTTTAAAATCACCATAACGAGAACCTGCAAATCTCTTTTCGGCTTCCTCGATACTGATATCAGAAAGAACTGCATAGATGGTTAATAAATTAGAAATGCCAGGTTTATTGTCTGGATCGTATTTTACTTCGCTTCCGGAATCGGTGACCGCAGACATTATCTTTTTACGAACAGTTTTCATGTCATCTTTGAGATAGATATCACCTTTAGGATCAGATTTTGACATTTTAGAAGTGGGATCAGAAAGAGACATAATTCTCGCACCGACTTTTCTCACTTGATAATTAGGCATCTTTAAAACTTTGCCATATCTATTATTAAATCTATTCACTAAATCTCTGGTTAATTCAACGTGTTGAATTTGGTCTTCGCCCACAGGTATGACATCGCTATCGTATAACACGATATCGCACGCCATTAAGACAGGATAAGCAAATAAGCCTAAACCAATCGCACTTTCTTTCATCTTGGAAGATTTGTCTTTAAATTGTGTCATTCTGGATAATTCACCCATATAGAGATAGTTTTGCATAATGGCATTTAATTCCGCATGTGCGGAAACAGAGCTTTGGAGGAACAAAGTAACTCTATTGGGATCTAATCCTGCGGCGAGATAAAAAGAGGCTAAATCAATGCTATTTTGACGTAAAACTTCTGGTTCAATGGGTAATGTTAAAGCGTGTAAATCCGCGATAAAGAAAATACAATCTCCTTTATCCATCATCTTTGGAAGATCGCGTAACACTCCAATGTAATTGCCAAGGGTTAGTTGGCCAGTTGGTTTAATACCAGTTAAAATCCTTTGTCCCATAATTTTACCTCGTGTATTAATATTAATTTTATTAATTAATGTTTGCAACTCAAACAAATAAAAACCATTTGTATTAATAATAATTGATATTATTAGGCAAAAATGACATTATTTATTAGCAAAGATTATGGTCAAAATTTACACTTCTCCTTCATGTTCTAGTTGCCGCAAGGTCAAAAAATGGTTCGATGATCAACAAATTCCTTACATCGAAAAGAATATTTTTGTTGCGACTTTAAATGAAAAAGAACTCATGGATATTTTGGCCAAAAGCGAAAATGGCACAGAAGATATCATTTCCCCGCGTAGCAAGATTGTCAAAGAATCCGGTGTTGATATCGACTCTATGACTATTAAAGAATTAATTGCTTTTATTAAAGAAAATCCATCCGTTTTAAAACGTCCTATTATGGTGGATGACACAAAAATGCAAGTAGGTTATAATTCCGAAGAAATTACAGTGTTCATTCCTCATGCAAAAAGAATCGCTATGTGGGCTTGTCAACATAATGATTGCCCCAAATACGATTCTTGTGATTTCGGTAAAGAAGAAGAGAATTAAATCTTTCTTGTTTGAAAAGCTCGGCTACTCTTAGATGTGTAGCCTTTTTTATATTCTAATTTAAATCTTTCACAGATATTTAGGATGGCTTCTTTGGCCCTCTTCATAGAAGAAGCTTCTGCCTCTAAATCATAATCTATAATTCCGTTATAGATATTTTGATCGATGACAACAAGATAGTCATTTTCTTTAGCTTCCACGCGATTTGTTCTTAAAGAAGCAATAGGGCGACAATCCTTATAATTTATAGGAAGATTCTTATCTATTTCCGGATGATTATCTGGTGTTTCATTAATCTCTGTTTCGCCATCTTGACCTTTTATTTTTAAGGTTAATTCAAAATGACCATTTGTCTCTCTTTTTCTCAGCATCATACCGCTCTTTTTGATAGATAAAGAATCATCATCAAGGTAGGTGTTTTCAATATTCAAAATTTTAAAGTTAGGGTCAATAGCCATATAAGCCGCTAAAAGGGCTTGATATTGCTCGAAGGTAATCATGACTCTTTCTTCACACTCGAGATTTTTCATATTATGATATATTATAAATCAAGAATAAGGATTTAAGTAGTTATGATATATTCGGAAATCAAAGATGATGCCAATGCCTTCTTCAAAAACAATGCCCTTTGGATTGCTTTAGCAATTGTCGCGGTTATCGTTATTGTTTTGGTCATCATATTATTAGTTAATAGAAATAGAAAAAAAGACAATAAAGCCATTGATAATACCGCTAATGATGATTGGTTAGAAGCATTAGGGGGTAAGGAGAATATCTTAGAAGTATCTGCTACCGGATCTCGCTTAACTGTTAAATTACAAGACATCAATAATCACGATAAAGAAAAACTCAAACAATTAGGAGTATCTAATATCGTTACAATGAGCGATAAGTTAGTCCTAGTCGTGGAAGACAAAGCGGAGTTAATTAAAGGGAAGTTACAATAACTTCCCTCTTTTTAAATCTTCTAATATTTCTTCACTGGGGAATCCAATGATATTTTTTGCGGACCCTTTATAAGATTTGACTATTTTAAAGTCGTTGTTATCTTGCATGCCATAAGCTCCTGCTTTATCCATTGGAGAACCGGAAGCAATATAAGCATCAATTAGTTCTTCACTTAAATCGTTAAAGGTGACAAAAGAAGAAACATAATTCTCTACAAAGGCATCATCTTTATAAAGGCAATAAGCGGTAATGACTTCGTGCGTTCTATTGCTTAATAAATGCAATATCCTTTTCGCGTCTTCTTTATCTTTTGGTTTTCCAATTATTTTATTGTCAATTACTACGATAGTGTCCGCTGAAATTACTAAATCATGAGGGTTTTGCAGGTGAATTTTATCACCTTTTCTTTTGGCAATAACTTGGACAGTCTCTAAAGAGGATAAAGAAGGATCAACCGTTTCATCGACATCAGAAACCATCACCACAAAATCAGTGGTGATATCTTGTTTCATCAATTGTTGTCGTCTAGGAGATTGACTCGCTAAAATTATCATTTTAGTTTTTACTCATTATCACAGGGATAATCATTGGTTTTCTTCTTGTTTTTCTTAATAAATAATCGCCTGCGATAGCTTTAATAATCATTTTCAACTCCGCAAAAGAGGTGCGTGTTAATAGTTTTTCTTTAATAGCTTTTTCTATCATCATTCCCAATTCGCTATAGTGGGCATCTTCTGATTTGATGAAGCCCATTGTGGCAAATTGTGGTTGTGATATTAAAACATTCTTTTTACTATCAACGGAGATAGTGACCGCTAACATACCATCATCAGTTAATATTCTTCTATCTTCCATAACCGCGGAATCTAGACCATTGATATCTTTGCCATCGATATATGTGCTTCCATGTTCAACGGCGTATCCTCTTGTGACTTTATGTCTTGACAAAGTCAAGGAATCGCCATTATCTAAAACAAAGGTATGATCTAATGGAATACCCACGGAATTAGCTAATTCAGCGTGTAAACGAAGCATACGGTATTCACCGTGCATTGGCATAAAGTATTTAGGTTTGAATAATTTTAAGACCAGTTTTAATTCTTCTCTCGCGGGGTGACCAGAAGAGTGAATGTCACTTAAAATAGAATTAGTGACGACATCCGCACCCGCTCTTGTTAATAAATTAACAACATGGTCAATCATGATACCATTTCCGGGAATAGCGCTAGAAGAGAAGACAACTGTATCACCGGGAATAATATGAATATCTTTATGCTCTCCCCCGGCTATACGAGATAAAGCGGCCATAGGTTCACCTTGGCTACCTGTACAAATAACTAAAACTTCGTTATTCTTGTACATTCTAATGTCAGAAGCGGGGATAAAGAAATCATCTGGAATTTTGATATAACCAAAGCCGCGAGATATTTCGACCGCTTTTTCCATACTTCTTCCGATAATGGCAATTTTTCTATTATGCAATAAGGCAGATTGACAAATTTGTTGGATACGAGAGATGTTGCTAGAGAAGGTGGAGACAATTAAACGTCCAGGAGCGTTATCAAATATTTCGTTAATAGAATCGAAAACATTCTTTTCGCTAGGTGTATGACCTTCGTTTTCCGCATTAGTGCTATCGCTTAATAACAAATCAACGCCTTCTTCACCGAGGTCCGCGATGCGGTGCAATGCAATATCAGGTCCGATAGGAGTTAAATCCACTTTAAAGTCACCAGTGGAGACAATTCTTCCTTCTGGAGTATCAACAACCACACCGAAGGAATCGGGAATTGAGTGGGTGACACGGAAGAAAGAAACATTGAATTTCCCTACGGGAACTACTGTTTTTTCGTCAAAAATAACAATGTTAGCGCGATTAGCCAATTTCTGCTCATCTAATCTATTTTGAATTAAAGCAGCGGCTAACTTAGGAGCGTAGATAACTGGAATATGAACGTTTTGTAAAAGGAAAGGAATACCACCGATATGGTCTTCATGACCATGGGTGATAAATAAAGCTTTAATCTTGTTGCGGTTATTTTTTAAGTGTGTGTAATCGGGAATAATGTAATCAATTCCGGGAAATTCCACACCCGGGAACTTGACACCTGCATCGATAATAATAATTTGTTCATCGTTTTCGATGACATACATGTTTTTGCCGACTTCACCTAAACCGCCTAAAGCATAGATAGAAACGGGACCAGAAACGCTCTTTTCCATATAATTCCTCCAACATTATGCTATGTAATCTTGGCAGTTACATTATAGCAATAACTCTTTTAAAAATGTAAATAATATTAATTCAAAGAATTATATTTTACTTTTTTACCAACAAAAAAGAGGGTGCTTCCCTCTTAGATAATTTCTTCTCCTGGATATGGTCTATCCGGGTTATTTTTATCGATACGGTCATAAAAGAACATGCCATTGAGATGATCGTATTCGTGCTGCAAAACGATAGCTTCATATCCTTTTGCGTTTATTTCGATATCTTTATTTTGTAAAGCATCAAAAGCCTTTAATTTAATCTTATATGAACGATGGACTAAACCTTGATGAGGATTATCGACGGACAAACAACCTTCTCCCCCTTGCAGTGCGGCTTTTTTGACGCTTGATTCCACAATTTGGGGATTGACCAATTGATAGGCAATTTCTTTTTCTTCCTCATCTATAAAATAGATGACAAACATTCTTTTTAATAATCCAATTTGAATCGCCGCCATACCGACACCAGGACGAATGTTATGCTTTTTGGCATATTCTTCATCTTGCGATTTCTTAAGATGCTCAAGCATCGCATCAAGCGTTTCCTTATCTTGCTTAGATAAAGGCATCTCCACAGGGAGAGAACGCTTTCTCATAATAGGGTTATTATCTTTAATAATCTTTATTTTCATACCGAGAATATTCTAACACAATTAATAAATTAATTATGTATAATATTTTTAAAGTATGGAAAAAGATATTTACGCTATTGCTAATCAATTAAAAGATGAACTACAAAACGATGAAAGAGTGAAAAAACTCCAAGCCATCGAAGAGGAAATGAATAACGATAAAAACGTTATGGCTTTAGCTTATGCCAAAGATATGGCGGCATCAGAATATAGTGATATTCTTAATCATTTTAGTGAAGATAGCGAAACCGCTAAAAAATACCAAAGAAAACTATATGAAGCCAAGAAGGCTCTTGATGAGCATCCATTGGTGCAACAATATTTAAAAGCGTATAAAGAAGTTAGGGAATTATATAGTGAAATAAATAGTATCCTATTTAATGACCTATCTATCAATCTATGTCCGAAAGGAAAATAATATGCGTGTCATAGGTGGAATATACAAAAGAAGATTATTAACATGGCCCGATGATGCAAAACATATCAGACCCACTAAAGATCGTATTAGAGAAGCTATTTTCAGTGCGCTTGGACCACTCGATGGTTTAACTTCTATTGATTTATATTCGGGGAGTGGAGCGATGGGGATCGAGTCTTTATCTCGCGGATGTTCCTTTGCCACGTTCGTGGATTGCAACAAAGTGGCAATAGAGACCACAAAAAGCAATCTCTCATCTTTGGGCATTAAAAATGCACGAGTCATCGCTAAAAGAGATAGTGACGCCATTGCTTCCTTTATCCAAAATGAAGAAAAGTTTGATATTCTCTTTCTTGACCCACCTTATGAAGAAGGAAAATACGAAGATATTATAGAAATCTTTATATCTAATAATTTATTAAATGCGCACGCGATAATTGTGATAGAGGCCAATCGTTCAATTGAGATACCAGAAACTTGGTATGTCAAAAGAAAAGATTACCAATATGGTGAAGTTAAGGTTATTATCTTATGGAGGTAAGTATATGAAGATTGCTATTTATCCTGGAAGTTTTGATCCCATCACAAACGGACACCTTGATGTCTTAAATAGAGCGATGAAAATCTTTGATAAAGTTATCGTTCTTGTCGCTGTTAATCCGCAAAAGAAATCTCGTTTCTCCGCTGAAGAACGCGTCGAAATGATCAAAGAAGCAGTGGATAACGATAATATCGTTGTTGATAGCTATGATGGACTGACTGTCAAATATGCTAAAGAACATCACGCTACACACCTCATAAGAGGTTTACGTGCTGTTACCGATTTCGATTATGAATTTCAATTAGCATCTGCTAATGACTTTATCGATGAGAATATCGATACCGTCTTCTTAATGAGTAAAAAGGAAAAGAGCTTCATCAACTCCTCTATGATTATGGATTTATTCGCTAATGGGGTGGACGTCAAAGAGCTTGTCCCTGAAAGCGTTTATAAAAGACTGGAAAAATAAAGTATTAAAGAAACAAAAAAGACCACATTTGTGGTCTTTTATTTATAAAATAAATAATTAAGCTTTCTTATATTTGGTGGAGAAGATGTTATCTTGGCTACTAACATTGGTCCAGGCATTTCTTAATGTTCTGGCTTTCGCATAATCATCATTACCATCAGTGCTTTCAAAGGAGAATAACACTTCTCTAATACCATTTTCACTTGTCCAAGATGGAGCATTTTCAGTGAAGTCCACTAAGAAAGTGGTGGGTGTGGTAATTTCATCAGGGATGATGAGATTTTCTAAATCGCTCGCATAGCTAGAAGCGGATGCAGCGTTTCTGGCGTATGGGTGATTTTCTTGATCTTGCATTTTTTCAATAGCTTTTTCAAACATCTCTTGCACGTCAGCGCGGTTGTAGACATTCTTGAATAAGTTATCGCCATCATCGTTTTCGGAATCGACATAGATGGTGAATAATTTGAAAGAGCCATCTAAACCAGAGAATTCACCTTTATTCCAGTTTTCTTCTAAGGTTTTGAATCCGCCATATCTTTCGTCACAAGCAGAACAACCATCTTGCACTAAAGTGACAAAGAATTTGTCGCCATATTTGGCTTTCGCTTTCGCGTTATCAGCATTGTTATGATCAGAAAGATAAGAGAACAATTTATCAACATCGCTTTTACCATCTTCGGCCTTATCAAGATTAATCTTCTTAGAAGAATAATACTTTTCAGAAGCAGAATCAGATGTAAACCAGGAACCAACCCATTTACTAATGTAAGGAATGGAGAAAATGATAGCGAAGATACCACCAACGATTAATAGTGGTTGAATCCATGCTGTATTTTTAATCCAACGTCCAATTTTGACGAAGAAGTTACCAATAGCTCTTAATATAAACATCTGTTTGTCCTCCTATATATTCATATAGCGCAAATAATCTTATCACTCGGCATATTTGATTTCAACAAACTATTTCAAAAAATAGTGTGTTCCGCTCCAAAATATGCGCTTTAAACAAAATATCACAAACTTTACATTATTTGTATTGTTTTTTTAAAACAAATGTTTAGAATATATAACGCAATGAAAAAAAGTGAACGAATTAAGAAAAAAATCAATGACTTCATGTTTGACCACTTTATTCTTTCGAGAGTATTGGCTCACAGCAAACAGTTAATATTATCAGTCTTAGCGGCTGCTATATTTGCTTTTGGATTTTGTTCTTTTGCCACTCCTTATATTAATTCTGAGAACCCTTTTACGATTGTTACTGGTGGACTTTCTGGTATATCACAAAATATCGCTCTCATCATAGAAATAACTACTGGTCAAAACATAGGTCATAATACAGTGCAAGCAATATCCTACTTTGCCCTTAATTTACCACTTATCATTTTTGCTTTTTTCAAGATAGGAAAGAAGTTCTCTACTTATACATTAATTAATGTTGCCGCTACATCAGGTTTTATTACTTTATTCTCTATGAGTGGTGGTGTTGGTGATTACATTGCCGCTAATACGTTTATTGACCATGAAGCAGCCCTTTTAGTGCGTGCTATTTTCGCTGGCGTTTGTACCGGTTTAAGTAGCGCAATTGCTTTTAGAGCAGACTGCTCTTGTGGTGGTGTTGACATAGTCACTTACTATTTTGCTTTAAGAAAATCCACATCAGTGGGCAAATATGGTGTAGTTGTTAATGGTGTTGTTGTCAGCCTATATGGTATCTTATTAATGGTCAAGAATCCTTCTGATTGGGATCAGGGTGTTGTTTCTATCTTATTCTCGGTTGTCTATTTGATGTCTGTAGCTATCATCATTGATGCAATTAACTTAAGAAATAAGAAGGTACAATTAACATTCATTTCAAAAAATAAAAATTTATCCCACGTTTTGATGGCAAACTTCCCACATGGCGCCACCGAAGTAGATGCTCACGGTGCCTTTAGTGGAGCGGAAGAAACCATCACTTACATGGTGGTAACCTCTTATGAAGTGAAGAAAGTCATCGCCTTAGCTAAACGTGTTGATGAAAAAGCATTTATTACTGTCACGCCTCTTTCCCAGGTATACGGAAAATTCTTCATTAAACCAATCGAATAAGAAACAGGGAAAACCTGTTTTTTATTTTAAAATAAAATCCCCTGTTAAAAGGGGACGTTTCATTTGTGTTGGCGGAGAAGATGGGATTCGAACCCGTGCGGGACTTGCATCCCCTAGTAGTTTTCGAAACTACCCCCTTCAACCACTTGGGTACTTCTCCAAATCGGTGTAATTATATCACAAGTATTCTGTAAGGTAAGTAATTTGTTGCTCTAATTTTGACTTTAAACTAGTCAAATTTAGAAAGGTAAATTATAATAACACAGTATGATTAATTTTAAGTGGTTTGATTTTCACGATAAAGAATTCCTCATCCTCTTTGTTATTATCGTTGCTTTGCTAACTCTTTTGTTTGCGATTATTCTTTCGTTTTCTTTGATAAAGAACTCTCTTCATCATTACGAAAACAAAATCAATCAAGAAAAAGTTACCACGCAAATTTTCATTATTGATCCAAAGAATAATTCTGTTCTTCGTTTTAATCGTTCTGATTTGAGAAACAAAGAAAAAATCGATATTGGAACTTTCTATTCCTATTTTCATGAAAAAGATAGTGAAAGAGTGAAGAAGTGGATTCTTGATATCACTAAAGATGTCAAAACCGCTGAACAATACCTCGAAGCGGATGTTTTAGTCAATCGTGGCAAAGCCACAAACTTCTGTCTTTTAAAACTTCTAAAATATGACCCAAAAGTGGGTGTCATCCATTTAGAAAGCCATATCTTAAAATTCATCACTCCAATGAACTACGAAGGCAACAAGAAAGACGCTCTTTCTGGTGTCGTTAAAAGAAGTGTCATGGATAACGTCATTTCTAAGAGCAAATCTTTAAGAGGTTTTACTTTTGCTATCCGTTTCTTCCACATCCGTCAAAAAGCCTTGTCTAATGACAAGATTGAAAGATATATGATTATGACTTTGAAAAACGAAGTCTATCCATTTGCCTCTAACCCTAAGACTCCTCGTCAAATTATTGACGAATCCGGTAGTGAAATACTTTTATTCGACATCCATATGGAAAATAGAGATCAAGCCATGCATCTCGCTAATTCCATCGCTCATTCATTAAGAAAGAGCATTGGTGTTAACGGTTATTCCGAATCCGTGAGTTTTGCCATTGGTGTAGTGGAAAATAAACAATACTATCAAAACTTTGATGAGATTGTCACAAAAGCGCAAGAAGCGTGTATTAATGCTCAACAAAATAACCAAGAGATTTATCTCTATCAAAAATCTTCTGGTCCTATGATGTTAGAATTAAACCGCTATGCCGATGAAGTCGAAAGACTCATGAAACCCGGTGCCTTACGCTATTTATATCGACCTATTATCGATGTACATAGACATCGTATCCTTGGCTATTTCGAATATGTGCGTGCTTACGATTCACCATTTAACAATTTCTCAGAAATGAGTAAATACGCTGCAAAAGTCGGTCAAAACAGAGAATTATTTGCTACTGTGGCTCACGCTATTATTCCTAAGTTTGTCAATGAACGACCTAATCCCACCGCGCGTTTATTCTTACCTGTGAGCATGTTAGATATTGACCACATGGTGGAAATATTGCCACAAATATCACAAGTAAAAGATGCTAATTTGGTTCTCGTGTTTGACGAACAAGAAGTTAATGAAAACTCCTCTCAACTTGATTTATTAAACGATTCATTAACAAAGTTTAGTCAACTCGGTTATAGCATCGCCTTGTTATTACAAGATAAGGATTTATTGTTAGATAATTCTGTTTATACGAATTTTGATTATTTCGTCGCTGGTGCTTCCATGCTTAATGAAATTAAGAAAAATAATCGTATTAGATTATCTATCCACACCTTAATTGAGCAATTACTCAAATATAAAAAGCCTATCATCGCTACTGATTTAGAAGGATGGCAATCTATTGAACTTATTATCAAGTCCGGCATTAACTATATCTCTTCCGAAGTTGTGGCCGCTAGCAACGATATGCTATTACCAATTGATAAGAAAAAAATGGATAAACTTATCACAATGGATAAGAATTTCCGTTAGGAGAATATTATGGAACAAATTAAAAACCAATCTATTACAAGACAAGAAGATGATTTTGCCCAATGGTATACCGATGTATGCCGTAAAGCGGAATTAATGGATTATTCATCCGTTAAGGGTTTTATCATCTATAGACCTTATGGCTATGCCATTTGGGAACAAATCCAAGCTTATTTAGATAGAAGATTTAAAGAAACAGGACATGAAAATGTCTATATGCCCACTGTTATTCCTACTTCTTTATTACAAAAAGAAAAAGACCACGTGGAAGGTTTTGCTCCTGAATGTTTAGTGGCCACTTTAGGTGGTGGACAAAAAATTGATGATCCATTAATTATTAGACCCACAAGTGAAGTTTTATTCACTGAACATTATGCCAAAATTATCTCTTCTTATAGAGATTTGCCAAAACTCTATAATCAATGGTGTTCGGTCGTGAGATGGGAAAAGACCACTCGTCCATTCCTTAGAGGTGCCGAATTCTTATGGCAAGAAGGCCATACGATGCATGAAAGCGAAGAAGAAGCTCGCACCGAAGCCTTAAAGATGTTAGAAATCTATGACGATTTAGGTCGCGATGTTTTAGCTATTCCTTTTTCTAAAGGAAGAAAAACCGAAAAAGAAAAATTTGCCGGTGCCGAAGAAACCTATTCCATCGAAGCTCTTATGCCAGATGGGAAAGCTCTCCAAAGTGGTACCACACATTATTTTGGTCAAGGATTTGCCAAAGCCTTTGGTGTCCAATTCCAAGGTAGAGATGGTAAATTAGCCTATCCTCATCAAACTTCTTGGGGTGTTTCTACAAGACTATTAGGCGCTCTTATCATGGTGCATGGTGATGATAATGGCCTTGTCTTACCTCCTTATGCTGCTCCTATTCAAGCGGTGATCATTCCTGTAGCCCAACAAAAACCAGGTGTTATTCCTGCTGCTCGTGAATTATATAATCTTCTAAAAGAAGCAGGTGTCCGTGTTAAACTCGATGAATCTGACAAATCCGCGGGTTGGAAATTCTCTGAATATGAGATGAAAGGTATTCCTGTTCGTGTAGAAATCGGACCACGTGATATCGAAAATGGTGTAGTTACTTTAGCCAAACGTAATACCGGTGAAAAGATTACCATCAAGAAAGAAGAACTCGTGGAACAAATCAAAAACTTATTTGAAGTCATCCACAAAGAAATGTATGAAAAGGCCTACCGCTATTTGTTAGACCATGTTACTGAAGTAACAAATAAAGAAGAATTTGACAAAGCCATGGTCAAAGGTGGCTATGCCAAGATGATGTGGTGTGGCAATCAATGTTGCGAAGATAAGATTAAAGAAGAAACTAACGCTACCGCTAGATGCTTACCATTTAATCAAATGCCATTTGGTGAAACCTGCCCTGTCTGTGGTAAAAAAGCCACGAAGGTCGTCTTATTTGCCAAAGCCTATTAAAATATCTTTCAAATTAAATGCTCATTATGTTAAGATAGTGAGCGTTCACCTGGAGTAGTACCCAAGTTGGTGAAGGGGCTTCCCTGCTAAGGAAGTAGATCGGGTAACTGGTGCAAGAGTTCGAGTCTCTTCTACTCCG
>JAEEGL010504316.1_pt1 | contig 15051 bp, 13 predicted proteins | sample 9134231 | NCBI WGS metagenome assembly JAEEGL01 (sample SAMN16246548, study PRJNA631951) | gut metagenome | biome: gut microbiome; feature: rumen; material: fiber-attached | host: Bos | place: Iran: Karaj | collected 2018-10 | reverse complement strand
AAGCATGGCAACGGTCCCGCTGCCTAAAAACTTCTTTCCTTTATATGTTCCTCCGTTTGCCAGCATCTGCATGAAAACTGCAAAATCATGAGCACTGATAAGAAGATTGGGACGAGCTCCTGCCGGAACGCTCTCAGGATCCATTGAGGCGAAATATGTAGTCGGGGCAAATTCTCCGGGTCCCTTCTTGGCGTAATTCGTAACGATCCGTTCTTTATTCCCGGGGCGGGCAAAGGTATCCGCATCCTCAAGCTCCAGAGGGTCTATAAGCCGATCCTTGAATACCTCACGTAACGGCTTGCCTTCAAATGTTTCTACAAGCACTCCGGTTATTTCCGAACCAAATCCGTACAGCCAATGTGAGCCGGGTTCAAACATAACGGGAACATTTGCCATTACACGGACCTCTTCCGCTATTGTGCTCGGACCTTTTTTCAACAGTTCCTCCATCTGCCGGCTCATAGCTGCCAGAGTGGGCGTCACGGGATTAACAGCCGGAACCATGCAGTAAGGCAGGCCGCACATCATGGCGACCGCATCCCGTATAGTGATCGGCTTTTCAAGCGGCGCCGTAGTAATCTCACCGTTTGGGAGAGTAATATATTTCTTTGTGTCCTTCCACTCGGGAAGATAGTAATAAAGCGGATCACTGAACAGAAATTTTCCTTCCTCGTATATCATCCCAAGTATCGCATATGTAAAAAGTTTCGTAGTTGAAGCCTGGCTGAACATACTGTGTACATCCACTTTTTTCCCGGACTCTATATCCGCATAACCTGCCTCACCGTGGTAGATGAGCTCATCCCCCTGCATGACTGCCACAGCGCAGCCCGGGTTAGTCCCCTGCTCCACAAAACCCTTTAGTAAGTTATCCATCCTTGTAAAATCCCTCATAAATACCTCCGTCCTCATTGTCACATTAAAATATAGAACCCCTGTAAGTATTCATTATACCCGATTCATGGAAAAACAGCAAACTTTTGTATCATTTTCTGTTTTTCCATAACTATTTCCTATACCCCTTACGCTCTTCCGCTCTGTCTATCAGGCTTCTTGCTTCTTCGAATGCCTCGGGAAGATATTGGTTTGCATCTTCCTTTCCCTTCTTTTCCTCCTGCTTTATCTTCTCCCAGGAGGCTTTTCTTTCCTCTTCGGAGGCAAATGTCACACCGCTAAACACATGCGGATGCCGGCGCACCATCTTGTCAGCCACAGTTCCCGCTACATCCTCGAAGGTAAATAATCCTTCCTCCTCTGCCATAACCGCATGGAACATGACCTGCAGAAGCAGGTCCCCGAGCTCCTCCTTTAGGTTTTCGGCATTGCCCGTCCTCTCCAGGATATTGATGCCGCATACCACCTCTGCCGCTTCCTCTATACACTCCGGCTTAAGGCTCGCATGTGTCTGCTCCATGTCCCACGGGCAGCCGTTCTCGCTGCGGAGTTTTTCCACTATTTCTTTTAGTCTCTTTATCTCATCCATAATCCATCTCCGGCATCCGGTCTCCTTGGTGTTCTTCCGTTTTTGACTGAAGCTACCGACGAGGAGCCCCGTCTGCTCATTCCTATTTCTCATATACTTATGGTATTGGGCTCAAAACCCGGTTCTGTCGGGTTCATAAAAGAACCTCTCCGCTTCCGTTATAGCAGATTGCTTTAAAAAAATCATTCCCGGTTTTCTTTAAAGTGGAATACAGAAAGAATCCCGATCGGAAGGAAGAACAGACACCATATTTCCAACGCTATCACACCGCCGCTCAGACCGCCGCCTGAAGAAGAACCGTGACTTCCGAGGAACATCCCCGTCATCGGCATGATCAAGCATCCGGGAAAGAACAGACCATGCAGCATCAGCATTATCTTTAGGATCTTATCTTTTTTGTTCCGTACATTAACCGTAAGCCCGATAAAAAAGGTGGATAAAGCCATTATCCCATATCCCAGGATATCAATATTAAACATAAGGCCCATATGTCCATATTCCAGTATTTGGTTCGCTTCTTCTGACAAAGTCTCGTTAGTGACTGTCGTACATTGGGTATAATAAACCAGCATAATGAAAGTTGCATATATTGCAGAAAATATAAGTGCAGTCCTTCCGGCCACTTTATTTTTTTCTGTACATTCCGCGTCAAATGCAGCTATCATGCAGACAAAGCCCAACGCCAAGATAATACAGATAAAAAAGAATCCGAATTTGAAATCTATAAGCAGAAATAATGCGAACAAAAATACTGAAACCGCATTGACCAATGATCCTATCATACCTATTTTCCTGTTCATATCCACTATACCTCGCTTCTTATGATGTCACAATAATAGCACATGACCGGGATATTTCATAGTGAAAAAAGGCATGAAGTGATGTTACTTTAGTCATTTTTCATACGAATCATCTAGCGTTATATCTTTCTTTTTCTTAGTCTTTACCGCTCCCTTTGTTTTAAGGAAGCATCTGAAATTTCATTTGCTTCCGAGTAATTAGTAATTCCAATCCACTCCCCTCATGCGAGGGGAGACCCCCTGGCGTTTGCCCATAGGGTACTGGCATAATTTCAATCCGCTCCCCTCATACGAGGGGAGACCGGCGAGAAATTTAATATCATCCGGACATATGAATTTCAATCCGCTCCCCTCATGAGAGGGGAGACCTAACCGCTTTATGCCAAGATCAGCATCAATTTGATTTCAATCCGCTCCCCTCATGCGAGGGGAGACCCTTGCCATTGGATCCTTTTGCGTACCATGCCTGATTTCAATCCGCTCCCCTCATGCGAGGGGAGACTCGTACTGACAAGGCGGTTCAAAGTACCGATTCAATTTCAATCCGCTCCCCTCATGCGAGGGGAGACGCTGACGTCTACAAAATCCGTTGAATTAAAAGATTTCAATCCGCTCCCCTCATGCGAGGGGAGACCCTATACGAGGATGGCAAGGGAATTAAATAGTCTTGATTTCAATCCGCTCCCCTCATGCGAGGGGAGACGCAAAAAAGCCAAAATATACATGGATCTAATACAAATTTCAATCCGCTCCCCTCATGCGAGGGGAGACAATATTTTACCATAATAACATACAGATGTAAAGGAATTTCAATCCGCTCCCCTCATGCGAGGGGAGACAGCAATACAGCATAAAAAACAGTTTATATATAGGGCTGTTCTTATGCATATTGCACATTATAATATAAAACTTTATACTTTTTATAAAGCAAATAAATATATTTCTTACAAATTATAGGTGCGAAGAATTCCGATATTATCTGTGTGCTACAACCTCGCACTAAAAACTATAAAACAAGTATATCATCTTGAGCCCAAGTAACATTTGTACCAAATGTTTCAACTTGACTCTTATAATTGTTTCCTAACCGATAAAACCTGATACTATGGATCTTCTCCTTTATAACGCCAAGAAGCTCCGCTTTGAATTCTGTATACTGAGTCATGTCCAGTATACATTCAAATACAGAGTTCTGTACTCTTTGTCCATATCTTTCACATATTTTTGCAACTTTTCTCAGTCGTCCCTTTCCAGCTTCTGATTCTGTATTAACATCATACGTCACAAGTATAAGTATAAAATCACCTACTTCCAGAAGAAAGGTGGATATTCATCCAAATCCCCTCTCAAGGTTCGTGCTAACAACAAAGCTTGAATATAAGGCACTAAACGTTTTTGACAGCCACATGGCGCATGAATTTAAGCCGTTATACGTAAAACAAAATATCGACTCTAATGTATGCAATGGAAATCTTGCTAATTCATTGCTTCCATTTTTAACAACAACATTATCGTTATCGAGCGACAAGAAATTCTCCGGAGTCAAAACATATAAAGTATTTAGCAAATGCCTCATTATTTCCCTTAAATATTTATAAAACACTTTTCTATTTACAGCGTTTCACAACAAACTACTTTTCTCTTATATGGTTATTAATATACAATGAAACATTTTCTCCTATTCCTAATTCTGGCAGACAAACGTCCTTAAGCGAACACCTATTACACTTAGCCTTCTCTTTAGCTTTAGGTGTATACCCATTTAAATAATATGAATACATTTCTCTCGACATCTCTTCCACTTTCTTTCGAAGATCAACCATCAATTCCACTTTTTCCCTTTTATTTGTTTCTTTATAAAACAAATAACCTATGGGTATATCACATACCAACATTTCTTCTAAAGCCATCGCCTGTGCACATAGTTGAAGCCTATCAGCATCTATTGATTTAGAATGACCATGCTTATATTCTATAGGGATCGGCGTCCATTTTCCAGAATATCTATTTAGTTCTACCCCAACATCCGATTTATGAAATTCAACCACATCACATACACCGGTAAACTGTAACTTATGAGAAACGACTCTCATGCCACGCATAATAATAACGTCATTTCGTTTTTCAGTTTTAGATTCATCATGACAGACAGTGTGCTCTATTCTTCCCTCAATTGTAAGTACATTTTCCTGCCATTGTTGTTCAATATGAATAAGAGCCCACTGTCTTCTACAAAAATCAAAATGTTGAATTCCCGAAATCATCAAATAATCTTCTTCGTTCATCATCTCTGAATACAAGTAACCCCGTCCGGCATCTTTTCAGTGTCAATTTTAACCACATAATCCTTGTAGTTTCTAGCCGGTTCATCCCTATTTTCAGTCTTTCTTTCTATCTGAACCAAATCAAATAGTTTATGTGAAGGAGCATTACCAAGTTCACTGTCATGTTTAAAGATAATCAATGCCTGTACTGCCATTTTTCCCCTTGCTGCCGAATGATCATATTCAAACATGTTTATTATGGCATTCCATAGTAAATCCAAATCGTCTTCAGAAAAACCCGTTGTCTTTTTAGCTAGATTAGCTGAAATATATCCCTCACATCTATAAAGACCATAAGGCACTATATACTTTTTCCCCATCTCAGTACCTTTTTTCTCGGCATCGGCTTCTGTAGTAATAGCAACGCGTGTTATCGTAACTTCTTGAGGAGATATAGGTTCAACGCTTCTTGCAAATCCAAACTGTACCGGTCCTCTGACCTGACCACAATTCAAAGCTCCTTTTACAAAAGTAGTCATAACTGCACCAAAAGCTCTGATATCAAAGAAATTCTCACACATCCAATCTCGTATTTTTATATCTATATCCTTATCATTTTTCTTGGCATTCTTCAATGAATCCGCGTCGGATTTAATGCCAAGATAATCACAAGCTTCCGAATCACTTCTGTTTAACGGAACAGTATCCTTAATATAAATCCTGTATCCGGGTTCTCCTTCCTTTACAGTTTCAACATAATTTCTAATCTTTCTCTTAATACACACATCTGTAATTATACCTAAACCTGTCTCAGCGTCTACTCTAGGCATATTCCCTGAATCAGGATCACCGTTTGGATTACCGTTTTCAACATCAAATAAAACCACAAATTCATATCTATTTTTAATTGCCTCTGCCATAATATTAATCCTCCTTAGATTTACTCTGATAACGTGCCTGTGTCTGATGATAGTACCCTAATTGAAAAGATCCCTGCTGTGCTAAGGTTAGTCTTTTAGGAAATTCTTCATCAAACTTATCCATAATATCTTGCATTTCTTTTGATAATGTAACCTGTAATCCACCTCCGATTTTATTCAAATGCTTTTGTGAAAGATTAAGCAAAATCGGGAATACAACCGCCGGTGTAGACGATGCAGAATTAAGATACTTGTCTCTTATTGTAGTATTAATTCCCGGATTTGCTTTCTGTTGAATGTTTTCAAGAACAGCAAATAATCTACCTAAATTATAAGGAACATTTTTTGTTTCTGTGTTTAATGCCACTTCTAACACCTCCTCTGGTACTTCAACATTTCTATTTTTTAAGTAATACGCTTTAATGATTGCTGCACGACATCGGTTTACCTCTCGATCTGCTCTTATGCGAATATTTATATTGTTTAGTAATGTCGCCGGATAGCGATAATTCGATAGTATCGCCTGTATAAACTGTCCTGCCATATTAGGTGATGCCATTTTGGTCTTTGACTTTTGATTAACGGTTTCCCCAAGTAACATCCAGATAGGTAAATCATCAAGTGTATCATACTCTGGCTTTACTATCTCCAACCTCTTGTAATGCTCTTCAATATTCTTCATAAACGTTCCAAACGTATTACACCAGAAAAATCTAACAGATAATCTAGCTGCATTCGGAGCAATTCCCAAAACATAAAATTTTCTATCTGGATCAAGCATGGTTTCATCAAATTCAATTTTCTTTCCAGCGGCTATCCTTTTCATTTTTTTCATTATATCTTTTGTACTGTAATTATTTTCTTTCGTTCCAAAAAGACACATATTTGCCAGATTTCGGAATCCAGTTTCAGCACCTTCCGCCCATAAAAGTACCGCCGTATCACCTATATAATTCACATTATCACGGTCAGCAATAAGATAATTCAGTGCTGTCGTATACGCAAATGTCGCATAACTACTAACAGGAGCATTATAGTTCTGTTTTTTATTATACGATTCAAAAGCATCCGCATTAAATGATACAAGTGCGGCTCCGGCAGTTTGAGCTCCTCTTATTCCTTTTATAGATGGATGAATTGCCTCTACCTTTCCTTTCTTACCTGTCACTAAACATACCATTTCTGTATCTACGTTATTATTTTGGTATTGTCGATTCCACGCCTCCATAATAAGAACATCTTCAAGAATAAAACCTTCACCATACCAAAACGTCAAGTTTGCATCTTTAATAATGTCTTCCTTATACTCCGCTAATACCGAACTATCTTCTTTTTTAGGTTCCCAATTATTAAAAAATTTGAGTAATGCCTTTGCTGCGCAACTATCTACATCCTTTAATATTTCATTATGCAGATTTCGACATGCCTCAAAACATTGTATCGTCCTTTTCTTTTTATTTGTATCACCTATTCCTAAAATATAGCTTGAATTATCACAAAGGAAATTGGGTGCTATCCCTGAGGATCTCTTTACCGGGGCCGGAATAGTCATCTTCTTAGGAAGCAATACTTTCTTTCCATTCTTTTCTTCTTCAGATGTAAGCAACATAACATCGATCAATTTACCATCATCATCTATCCAAAGAGCATATGACACTTTACCTTCAGCCCAACCCGGTCTCGATATTTTTCCTTTATCTGCCAAATCTTCGTAATACTTGGTTAATGCTTTTAATATCACCCTATCACCTCCCCCGAGTCTCTTTTGGGTACATCTAATACTCCATCTTTTAAAACTGCCCTAAAAAAGAGAGGTTGAATATTTTCGTTGTTTACATAATCCATATCCCAAAGCATATAACCCAAATCCTTTTCACCTTTTAGTTCATCCGGACATGGCGGATATGTATTACAAGCTTTAAACTTTACCGGAAACTCCCTTGTTCCAAAATATGGCATATGATAACACTGTCCCCTCTCTATACGCCTTTTCATGATATCTTGAAACTTTCCGGGATTATCTTCTGGTGCAGCTCTATCTGTCATTTCAAAATGAGCATCTATCACATAATGAACATCTTGTAATACCATAGCTGCACGCTGTTGAATATTATCCGGTGTTGCAAGATAAACTTCTTCATTTCCTTTTTCCATGACAGTTTTCATTTTTCTGGCACTTATCGTAGCCTTTACTTCATTTCGACGTACATTACTGAATTTAACAGGGCTAGCTACATGGATTTTATCAACTATCCACCGCAAACCAGGATGCCAATAAATTGCTTCTAATATTCCTCGAGCTGCAGACGGGGTCATTACATCATAGCTAACCCTCTCCACCTTCATCTCCGGACGGGTGAACAGTGCATAATCTCCCCACACTTCAAGCTTTACCGACATCAAATATCATCTCCTTTCCTTGTAATTCCATTTTATATCTTATACAAAATAAGCTTTTCCAACATCAGCATTAAGTGATAATCCTGTTTTGCCGTTGTATAACGCAAGATTCGTTAAAGCCCACTCAGAATCACCTATTTTTTCAACGTCCTCTGTTTCATATAAGCTTTTCAAATGATCTTTATATATATTTACCCCATATTGACCAAGCTTTCTTAAAAGAGATTTAGAAAGTTCCCCGTATTTACGTCTTTCTACAAGTTCTTTACCATCACCAATGGGGATATACACTGTTTCTGTATCATTATCTATCAGTTTAAATCGATCAGCTATTTTCTTAAAGCAATAATCCGATTTAATAAGTTCAATTATCTTTTTTGAATCTAGCGTTTCATCACCTTTCAACTTATATAATGTTTCAAAATATTTCTTAATACATTTGCTCGACATTATGTCATCTTCTCCATCAATAGCTATCTTCCCGGCTGAGATATTTGGCGCAAACATTTTAGGAGGTTTATCTTCAGATTTATATATTATAACTTCACTTTCAGACATATCTCTATGTCCTTCTCTATTGCATCTTCCCGCCGCTTGAAGCATTGCGTCCAGACCTGCTTCTTCCCTCATAACTACCGGAAAATCCACATCAACTCCCGCTTCAATAAGAGAGGTTGCTACCACACGACATGTCAGACCCTCTTTTAGACGTTTTCTAATATCAGAAAGCGTTTGTTTTCTATCCGCCGGAGTCACAAGCGTAGAGAGATGAAAACTCCCATCTTCATCTAATTTTGCAAACATATCCGAAGCACTTTTTCTACTGTTTACAATACAGAGAATCTGGTTTTTACTCATCATATAATCTGCGATTTCATCCTTTGTCACAACCCCAATGCTTTTAAACCTTGTACGAACAAAAATAGAGTCTTTATATAATTCTTTCGGACATAACTCTATAGGATGATAATCCCCTAGAAATTCCCTAAAAATATTATCCAGTGATGGCTGTGTTGCTGTGCATAATACTGCCGAAACATTATAATGTTTTACTAATTGAGAAATTGCATATACGCATGGTTTAAGATACGACACTGGGAGCATCTGTGCCTCATCAAATATAATTACGCTTTTTGCTATATTATGAAGTTTTCTGCATTTTGAACTTTTATTTGCAAACAGCGATTCAAAAAACTGTACGGAAGTCGTTACTATCACTGGCATATCCCAGTTCTCTGTCGCTAAACTCATTTTTATACTTTCTTGGGAAATGCTTTCTTCCAAATCATATCCTACATTACTATGATGTTCTAATACGTTGTCACTCCCTAGAATCTTCCTAAATATTTCAGCTGTTTGCTCAATTATAGAAGTATATGGAATCACATAAATAATCCTTTTATACCCTTTTGCTCTTGCATGTTTTATAGCAAACGCAAGAGAAGAAATTGTTTTTCCTCCACCTGTAGGAACAGTGAGTGTAAACAATCCAGATTCACAGGTATGTTTTTTAATGCAACTATTCAGAATTTCACATCTTTTCCTGTTTAGTTCTCCTTTGGGAGGAAACCAGCCTGAAATATAGTTGTCCAGTTTCTTTTCCAATAATTCTATATCGTTTTCAGAACTTCTATCCACACTACCATCACTCATGAACCTCTCGGTATCCAAATAATCGGCATCCACTAAACAAGAAAACAACATCCTTGTAAAAAAAACATTCACCAAATTTGTATCATCATTGGGAAACATAGTCCCTGTATCAGGCAATTCCCCTATCTCTTCTTCCCATGCAGAGAAGTCTGGAATTTTATTATTTTTTGCACGATTTATTCTTGCGCACAGGGTTGATTCATTATCGTCATCTTTCCCACCAAAATCAGGTAATCCGCTATGATGACCAGCTATACAGAATGACGCAATAATATTATTCTTTTGTGCGCAAAGCAACGCTCCTGCTGATGAATGATCCACTTTGGGTCCATTATCACATATTCTCTTTTGAAATTCTTTTGAAAACTTTCCTATATCATGCGCGAGTCCAATCAAGCGTCCTTGATCTTCTGCCCCAAAATCCGAGGCAAAGTCTGCCGCCAAATCTGATGTCCCCGTTAGGTGTTCTTCAACTGATTGCGTAGTTCCGTCATCTCGCTTATGAGCAATAAATTCTGTCATACACTCCCCTTATATAACTAATCTGTTCGCCTGCATATCAACGACACAAATACTTTAGAATCATAATAACACATGATAATTCCAATAATGATTATTCCGAAATCGTCTATTGACGCTACGTGGTGTAGCATTTTAAGTCCGAAAGGACTTTTTTTATTTATACAGTTCGCTTCTCTGAGCCAGCAACATCTTTGCTTCGTTCCTGATCTTCTCCGGACCTGCTATCTGTATATCGTTTCCAAGAGATAGTATCCAACAGAGAAATTGATTGCTCACGCATACTCTGACTGTAGTTTCAAGATATTCTTCGTTCACCGTCCTTACAACTATCTTCCTTCCGAACCGATCATCCAGTACCGCAAACAATTTATCTTTAAATTGCAGAACTACATCCTCTTCTTCCCCGTCAAACATATCAAACCGTTTTTCGGCATAATCGGAGATCTTCATGCCCTTAAATACTTCCTTCTCTATGGATTCCTCCAGGAGAGCCGCATCTACCATACGATCAAGCCTAAAATGTTTTATTCCTTTTCCGGTTTCAAAGCCTACCATATAATAGTTCTGGTTATTGCTTATCATATTCCAGGGACTTACAACATATTCCTTTTGCTCATGACGGAATTTTTTCACCTTCTTAACACTAACCGACCCGTTTTCTCCTAAAACCCTTTCAGCTACATAGTCTATATACTTGAAGCAGATTTTCTTTCCTTTGCTTATTGCTTCATTTACTATGTCCACGGCATAATAGCTTTTAGCATTCTCATTTTTTATCCGGTCTTTTACATATACCTGCCGGTTGAGTTGCTCTGCCTCATAGCGGCTTACGTATCTCTCCAATTTTTCTATAAGCTTACGGGATCTGTTCTCACTTAAGAACCTGGAAGATTGTACGCTGTCCACTACCAGTTTCAGTTCCGGAAGTTCAAACTCTCGTTCACCGACATGATAATAGTTTTCCCTTCCTATTTTTTCGCTTATAATATCTCTTCCAAAAGCTTTTAACTGCTTGATATCATCCGCAAAAGTGTCTCTGTCGGGGATTTCTAACCCGAATTCGGAAAATCTTCCGTTTATCTGTGAACGGGTAAGGCTGTGCATATCATCAGTTTCTTCATATAATATTTTATCCAAATATAAGAGTCTCAGTTTTTGAGAGAGCTTTTTATTATCTGTCATGGTAAACCTCATCTGTTTTAACATCTTTTGCTTATGATCATTTTTCCTGACAATTTCTGTTTAAATTATACTATATTCATAGTTTCCATGCAATACTTTTCTCATTTAAAGCGCCGAATCATTTCCGCATATTATTTTGCCACAAAAAATGTGACAATGAGAACCGTCCCCATTGTCACAATCAAAAAAGGTGACAACGAGAACCGTCCCCATTGTCACCTTTGGTATTATTTGTTTACGTTTTTAATGGCTTTCTTCCAATTATCACGGCAACCATCAATAAGTACCGCCAAATCAGTATCTGCAGATATATTCCATGTCAGATCACTACCAACTGCGATACCAGGTATTACCTCATTATATAATACTCTTCCCCGCTTAGACTCAAACATCATAGGAAGAGTCTCCTCCAGAGTGCGCCTGTCAAAATTACCCTGTTTTGCAGTTTCAATATATCCATTATAATCCTCATAGCCCGGAACCGGATCGGTGTATATATTCCATGCAAAGGCTATCTTCCATGCTCTCTCAGCATCATAGCATGCCGGAATAGTATAAACATTGTTTGCAAACAGCGTAGCATAATCCTTTTCTCTGGGTCCCTTAGGGAACATAACGAATCCGGTATCAAAATCTGTATATTCGAACTGACCGACATCTGAATTCATATATTCCTGATCAACCATGAAAGCTGCCTTACCGTCCTTCCATTCCTGCATGTAATAATCCCACTGAGCATCCACAGGTACGTGATCATTATACTTTGCAAAAATATCTACACACCACTGAAGCGCCTCCAAAGTCGCTTCAGACTCTAATTCATATGTAAACTTTCCTTTCTTATCTTTTCCTACATATGCCCCGCCATTAGACATAACTGCCATGTCAAGCATTATAGTCTTGTTCAATGTAAGACCAAAAATATCAAGATCTCCATCGCCGTCAATATCTCTTTGACACTTATCCATCAGTTTATCAAACATATCCCATGTCCAGGTACCATTCTTTTGGGCATCATAAAGACTGTCCGGATCTATTCCTGCGCTCCGCAATACCTGTTTGTTAAAATATACGCCTGTCCTCGGCTCGGAATAGCCTCCAAAAAATCCATAAATATTTGAACCTAAACTGTACTTTTCATGAATCTTGTTTCCGGAAAACTTCTCTGAACTGAAATCAAGGCAGTCCAGAGTTGATACATCATACATCAAACCCGAACTTATTGACTCTTTTAAAACCTCGTCATCATGCAGGGTAAAAATATAATTCTTATCATCTCCGCCGTTATTTACGTAGTCTTTAAAATTGCTTGAGGCACCGCCCCAGTCATCTAATCCGGCTTCAACTATCTTAAAATTATACTTATCCATCATGTCCTGAAGATATTTTTCCCTTGCAACATCATATTCGTTTTCAGGTTCCTGGACGTAATCGGAATCCAAGCCAGGATGCCACCAATCCCTGATAATTATTTCCATACCGCCAAGGTCTACATCTCCGTAATCTTTTGCAGAAGCCTGGTTTTTCTTATTGACCGTAACCTTACACTTATATACATTCCCGTTCTCATCATAAACGGAAATTGTTGCGGTACCTGCTTTCTTACCTTTTACTTTTCCACTCTTGTTTACTGTTGCTATCTTAGTATTTGTCGATTCGTATTTTACAGCTTTAGCATTTTTTAATTTAACTTTCGAAGCTTCTCCGACCACAAGAGTAAGCTCTGTCTTATTCAGCTTTGCCTTTGCGGCTGCCTCAACGAACGTTCCCTGCTGAAACGCCGGTGCAACTACAGCCGATATCGTAAACAATGAAGCAGCAACTGCTCCGCCCACTTGTCTGTATCCCATGTCTTTAATCCTTTCTTTTTTCTCATCAGTAAAACTATGTATTTTATATTTCGTTGCCTTTTTCTCATTTAAGCTTTATATATAAAGCCGGACGAACTCCCAACGAAGACGCTGACCAGCTGGTCAAAGACATACCATATTCATATTCCAGTCCACCCTCAGAACCGACAAAAAGTACATGAGACTGATCGTAAGCAGGGGTTCTGAGCCACCATCTTCCACCCAGATTTTCATCAAAGCCGTATACACTTCTGCGCATAGCATCATGGGTTAAAATCTTCTTAGAGAATCCGTATGATGAATTTGTAACGTCCTGAAGCGAAAGAACAAAAACTTTATCCTTTGTATTCTTTCCGGCCGACACGCCCGTAGAAGGATTTGCCTTATTTTTGAGAGTTGTAAGTGAGATAAGCTTTTGCTCAGACTTATTAAACGCTGCGTTATAAAACGAATCATTAAGCCACAGGCGCAGAGAACTATCTGCCCATGTCACAGGATCCCTGCCGGAATTATACGGAAGCTTATCCAGATTGTTCTTGCTGACAACCAGCATCTGCTTCTTTGTCTTCTCCAGAACTATCCATTCTATAGGCTCCCTGCCGTTCATTATGTTGCCATCCTGCTCATACGAACCAAACTTGATGGTATCACCCTTCTTCACCTTGGAAAAATCATATTTTTTCTTATATCCGATCTTTATTTCTGCTGATTTTTTCTCATTAAGACTGATCTTTTCCTCAGCTGCCACACTCCAATATTTTATTCCGGTATCATATCGATATTCTTCATTTCCATCTTTATCAATATTCATATATTCAAAATCACCGATAGCATATGCACGAAGCCTAACCACATATTTTCCCGGATCAAGGTCAGTATAAACATAGGTTCTGTCCTTAGTGCCATCCTCCTGGATCACCTGGGCCTTACCAACCTTGGAATCGGTATTAATCCCGTAAGGGCCATATCCTCCTTTAGGAATATTATTATAATACGTTCCATAAAGGCTATCCGTAAACTCTTGAGTATTTACAGTATCATCCGAAACATCTAATAAAGTGATCTCATAGCCTTGAGGATAATAAGGGCCAAAATAATTGGTCTTTTTAATATAAGCCTGCTTAGGTATCGTGACTTTAATGGCAGTATTATCCATCATTGCTTCTACCTTGAATTCCGGTGTATATTCGCCAATATACTCTGCCTCCGTAAAAGCACCGGCATTCACTCCAACATTCTCAAACGCATAAAACGCAAGGAATGCTACCAATAAAAACGCTACGGATTTTTTAATTGTTTTCATTTATAATTTTCCCTCCTTTTCCGTTTACAAAAATTATATCTCATTGCTATAATATAGTCAATATTTATATAATTATAACTTAATCCGTCTTTGTTAAAGCCTTCTTTACTTTCTCAACAATTTTCTCGTAAGTCATAATCTGCCTCCTTCAATATTCTGTTTTGACAGTTTCCAAGTTATACATTTCTTTAAACCTAAGCTCATCCTCATATGATCGGATAAGCATTACTTCCGTAAAATGACTATCTTCCTTATTCCTGAAACCGGCTACCTTTTCACCTGTACAAATAGAACTTCGTATCATGGCATACTGCTTGTCAGGATCATATTTTATCTCCGGTTCCCTGCTTTTTTTACTGAAAAGCATACTATACTCCCTTCTCTGCCAGAGCTTTTCCCATCTCATATGCCTTCTTACGCTCATCGGGGAATACTGTCTCGCGGCGTTTCCTCTTCTGTTCAGGATTAAACATCGACCATTCCCAGTCAAGCTTACTGTAGTCATTAATCTGCAGTGTCTCTCCGCTCACCAACACTTCACATGGACCGACAAAAGAATTGAAGGTCTGCTGATAGTTGCTTACCAGTTCCGAATACATCGTATCCGGAGCATTGCTCGTCATAATAAACAGGACCGGAACATCTTTCTCCTTACAGCAGGGGTTCTCGCGGTT
>JAEEGL010209591.1_pt1 | contig 15051 bp, 14 predicted proteins | sample 9134231 | NCBI WGS metagenome assembly JAEEGL01 (sample SAMN16246548, study PRJNA631951) | gut metagenome | biome: gut microbiome; feature: rumen; material: fiber-attached | host: Bos | place: Iran: Karaj | collected 2018-10 | reverse complement strand
CGGCGGCAAAGGATGTCGTGCGGAAGCTCTGAATCCATAAGCCATAGGCTAGCGAAGCTCTGTTCGGCGGTTGTCTGCCACTGCGTGGAGCTATGGCTGCTTCGCAATTAAGCACGGGAGGGTCCCGCTCTGCGGGGACGGCGGTTGTCTTAAAGCAAAAACAAAGCCGCTGCCGCCCGCAGGGCGGGATATTCGTAACCGCTTGTAAGCGACCATCGGGAGCGCAGCTGGCGGCAAAAACAGAACCGCGTAAGCGGTGAAAGGATCCCAGACGTGGGTGGAGCAAAGCGTAACCCACGGCCAGCAAAAAATACCACAAAGAACCACGTAGTGGTGGTAGGAACATAGCCGTGGGTAAAACCCACGGACTGGGTAATAACCCACGTAGGGTAGAATTATAAATTTGACATTTTGAAAAGGGAAAGTATATTTGATGGTATCATTCAATAAGAGGAGGATACCATGGCAACATCAAGCATATTTGCAGATTTTACAATAAGAGACAAGAAGACGGCTCGCGCGTTCGTCAAGGCGATGGAGGTGTCGGAGAAAACACCGCCTCAAAAAAGGACGGTGGATTTCCAATTTGTCGAATCTCCTGAGGAAATCAAGAAAGTCGCCGATGGGATTAGAAAGAATCGAAATGGCAAGAGGGCGTGACGGATGGCTTTCCGCATAGTCAATCTGCTGGATTTGCTTCAGAAGGCGAGTCTGGATGACGTCCACGATTTTTTGTGTACGTTTTCCTGTCCGCTGAACGTCGAAATCGAGGATTTCATCAAGAACAAATCCATTGATTTTTCTCGACAGAAGATATCAATTACCCATTTGGTGCTGAATGAACAGGATGAACTTGCCGCTTTTTTCTCTCTGACGCAAAGGTCGATAGATGTAGGATGTGACAAGTTGAGTGCGACAATGCGGAAAAAGCTGATGCGCCACGGCATCTACAATGCAGATACCAATAGTATTCAAGCGTGCGCCTATCTGATTGCCCAGTTAGGAAAAAATTCGAATTCCGCAGTGCATGATTGTCCTTCTGGTGATGCGCTGATGGAGATGGCTTTTTCTGTTCTGGTAAAAGTCCAGCACAACATAGGCGGCGGAGTGGCGTTTCTTGAATGCGAGGATCGCCCCAAACTGCTAGATTTCTATCGGAATGCCCACAACAATTTTCAAGTATATGGCGAACGAGAGACTGACGACGGCTTGAAGTATCACCAGCTCATGCATATTTTCAACGAGAAAACATTTGCCAACTGAAATTTTGTCGGTTAGTTGTCAGCTTTTAGGTATTCAGTGTTTTTTGTTGTTTTCTGAGTAATTCAGCATTATGCATAAGCATTGCCTATAAGCCATTAGCCATTGGCCATAAGCGCCGCTTTCGGCGGCTCTCGTATATTTTGTGGTTCCTAACTAACTACCCACTACTCACTACTCACTAACCACTTAGTATTGCTTTAAGCTTTCGGCTTTCAGCTTTTAGCTCATAATTATCATTATGCATTGGAAAAGTCTGCGAGGCTTTCTTTCGTGTATTTTGTGTATTTTGTGGTTTCCTAAACTGTTAATTATTAATTGTTAATTATGAATTATGCATTATGCATTATGCATTAAAAAAAGGTGGCGAGGCTTTCTTTCGTGTCTTTTGTGTATTTTGTGGTTTCTAACTAACTGTCCACTAACCACTAACCACTGTATCTTGCTTTAAGCTTTAAGCTTTCAGCTTTTAGCTCCATATGTATTCTAAATACATCAAGCGTCCTCTTGATTTCCTCCTCTCTCTCTGCGCTATCATCGCTCTTTCACCACTTTTTGTGATTCTGACGATTGTCGGCGCTATCAAGATGAAGGGAAATCCATTCTTCACGCAGATGCGGCCGGGGAAGAATGAAAAGATCTTCCGACTCATCAAATTCCGCACGATGACCTGCGAGACGGATGCCGATGGCAATCCATTGCCAGACGAACAACGCCTTGTTCCTTATGGCAAGTTTCTGCGTTCCACATCATTGGATGAATTGCCTGAACTTTTCAACATCCTAAAAGGCGACATGGCGATTGTCGGCCCGAGGCCATTGTTGGTGAAATATCTTCCTTTATATAATGAAGAGCAGCATCATCGTCATGATGTCCGTCCAGGCTTGACCGGCTATGCACAGGCATACGGTCGGAACACACTGACATGGGAAGACAAATTTAACCATGATGTGTATTATGTGCGGCATATCACTTTCGCTTTGGATGTCAAGATAATCATTCATACTATCATGATAGTATTGAAGCGTCAGGGTATCAATAGTGCCACATGTGAAACCATGGAAGAGTTCAAAGGCACGTCAGCTTGATTATCATGTCGAATGAAATGAACAAGCTTATGATTCTTGGGGCTGGCGGTCATGGCCGCGTTGTCGCGGAAATTGCCTTACTGTCCGGTAAATACACGGACATTGCCTTTTTAGACGATAAGGCTCCCGAGGCTACATTCCCATATGCTTATGTCGGTAAATGCGAAGCATTAGCCGAATATTTGGGAACGTGTGATTTCTTCATCGCCATCGGGAATGTTGCAATTCGCCGTCGGTTGCAAACCGAAGTCGAAGAAGCCAGTGGTAACATTATTACATTAATTCATCCATCCGCTGTCATTTCAAAGGATGTTACGATTGGCAAAGGTACAGTCATCATGGCGGGAGCTATCGTCAATACGGGGGCGAAGATTGGCAACGGCGTCATTTTGAATACGGCGTCATCGGTGGATCATGATTGCATCGTGGAAGATTTCTGCCATGTGTCAGTCGGTGCGCATTTGTGCGGCACAGTCCATCTTGGCGTAGGTACATGGATTGCGGCAGGCGCGACCGTTATCAATAATGTTACGGTTTGTCCGAACTGTCTCGTGGGAGCTGGCGCCACCGTCACCCATGATTTACAAACCGCTGGTATCTACATGGGAACGCCCGCGACGATTCATGCTCATTAGGAGGTATAATATTAATATTGTATAAGGCCTAACCAATATTATGCTCCCATATTCGTTTATTAAGAAAATTAAATTTTCTTAATAAGATTCCCTTTGTTGATTATGGCAACGACCGAACAACTTTTAATATTAATTCGCAGTCATGTGAATAACGATGACGAGATGTTTCGACGTGTGGCATTGCAGATTTCCGCAGCCGAAGCCAAGTCCGGTCATAACGTGACGGCGTCCGCCATCCATGAGGCCATATCGTCGAAGCCTGTGAAGCCAATGCTGAAGATGACACCCGTCAACGGGGACATGGCGGAACTATTAATGGAGTGCGACAAACGTTTCCGCTTGAAGGATTTGATTGTTTCCCAAGAAATCAGAACAAAAGTGGAACGGGTCATCACGGAGTATCTCGAGCAGGACAAACTGCATAAATACAATCTGGAAAACCGCCGCAAGCTCCTCCTTTATGGCGCATCTGGCACGGGAAAGACCATGACGGCTGAAATCCTTGCTTCCGAACTGAATCTTCCGTTCATACTGGTGCGGACAGACAAGGTGGTCACCAAATTCATGGGGGAGACAGGCCTGAAGCTCGGTCGCGTTTTTGATGTCATGCCGTCAATGCCGGCCGTCTATCTCTTTGATGAGTTTGACGCCATTGGTTCGCAACGCGGTTTGGACAATGAAGTGGGTGAACAGCGCCGTATCTTGAACACCTTCCTCCAACTGCTTGAACACGACAGTTCGGGAAGCATCATCGTGGCTGCCACCAACAATGTCGCTTCGCTTGACAAGGCATTGTTCCGCCGTTTCGATGACACCATTGAATACAAGCTTCCGGAAAAGGAAGAAATCATGGAGATTCTGAAGCGTGAACTGTGCCGTGTGAAAAACGTGTCGTTCATGTCCATGGTCGATTATTTCGAGGGTATGAGCCATGCAGAGATCAAGATGGTCTGCTCCGATGCACGGAAGGAGGCCGTTTTATACGATAGGACAATCAATGAAGAGTTGATTGCCAGTCTTGTCAGGGGGCGCAAATTGGCGTAGGGCACCGCATGGAACAATCGCATTTCTTTCTTCATGATGGTGCCGCTGTACCGATAGAGTATAAAACCGGTGGCGGTGGTGACAAGTCTGTTCCCGAACGGAATATTCAAATACATGCCGCAGCAATCCGCCAGCAATACGAAAACAGTTTGGCTGCCTCCCAACGCAAACTGGTTGAACGGCGCGAGGCTGATAAGCCAGTCGCAGATGGCGTTTATCTAGATTTCGAATTGAAAGGAGATGATCTTCCCTATGAAAGCCTTGATGCGAAACAAGGCGCACATCTTCTCGCTGTGAACAGTGGTGACGCAGAAGACACAAAAATCGCCTCTCTGTTCCTGCCGGAAAAGAACAGCAGTTGGCTGAGCAAGAAGCTTGACAAGTATCAGGAGCCAGTGGCTGAAGGAAAGAATCCTCCCAACATGAGGCTGATCAATTCCGTCGAGACCGTTTCTTCTTCTACGGCGCGTTCCTTGTTTCCTGACAAAGAGGAATATGATGGGCTGCAACCGAATGCTCCAAGGTATTTCGAGATATGGCTTGATGTCATTGATGATGAGGAAATTGAGAAATCAAGACGTATCTTGAGACAGTTGGGCATTGAGATGGCACAAGATGAGCCGCTCATATTCGAGCATGTGACTGTACTGCTTGTCCAGGCAACAAAGGAGGCAATTGACGATATTCCATTTTCATTGGATTATGTGGAGGCTATCCGCCTCTACTACAATCCTGCTGAAATGCTGGACAACGATGCCGAGCAACGGGAATGGGAAGAACTGATAGGAGATGACATTATAAACAATGTGACGGATGATTCCGTGATTGTCGGTCTTTTGGACATGGGTGTCAACAACGGTCATCCACTGCTTCAGCCTTTCCTTCCTGATGAAAGAAGGGCCACGGTTTTGCCGAATATAGATGTTTCCCATGAAGGAGATCATGGGACAGGCATGGCCGGCTTGCTGGAATATGGCGATTTAGTTGATTTCATGGGGCGTCGTGAGCATCTGGACATCAACCATGCGTTGGCATCGGTAAAAATGATGTCGGATCGCCATCCAAACGATAAGAAGCTTTATGGGCTTGTGACTTCAGATGCCATTGCCAAAGCAGAGGAATTCGGCGCGCGCATCACTTGCATGGCGATAACAGAAGATCATGAGCGCAATAATGGAAGTCCTTCTTCATGGTCAGCCGCCATTGACAAGGCATTATTCAACCATGGTGAATGCAATCGGTTGATGCTTATTTCCGCAGGCAATACCAAGACGGATAATATCCGAACAGAAAACTATCTTGACTCATTGGCCACTTCTTCCATCCAGTCGCCATGCGAATCCATGAACGCCTTGGTGGTGGGGGCCTATACCAGGCGGTGCGTATGCCAGAAAGAAGGCTATACGCCAATTGCGCCTCCTGATGGTATTTCGCCTCATACACGAACAAGCTTCCTATGGCGACACAAGACCATAAAGCCTGATATCGTCATGGAAGGCGGCAATGTTGGACATCATTCTCTTTTGAAAAATAGTGATTTGGAGGAAATGAGTCTCGTCACGACGAATGACGATTGGAATCAGAAACCTTTCCAGCATTTCAACGGCACAAGTGCTTCCACGGCCTTGGCGGCAAGGCTGGCGGCTCGTGTTCAAACCGCCAATCCGAACTTGTCGATGCTGTCAATCCGTGCGCTGATGGTTCATTCCGCCAGCTGGACGAACGAAATGATGAGATTGGATGCCAGAACAGAGAATGTCATGAAATACTGCGGCTATGGTGTGCCCGATGAATCAAAAGCAATGGCGAGTAATGACACATATGCCACATTTATTGTTGAAAATGAGCTTGTTCCGTTCAAGGATGACGGAACATACAATCAAATGCATTTTTATGCTTTGCCATGGCCCAAAGAGGCTCTGCTGCAAATGGATGCAGAAAATGTAAAGATGCGTGTGACGCTTTCCTATTACATAGAACCTTCGCCCAGTTTCAAGACTGATTTTGACAAGTATCGTCTAGCATCGGCAAGGCTAGCATTCGATGTCAATACACCTAGAGAGACGCGTGAGCAGTTCATTGCACGTAATAATTTGAATCAGTCTGTTCACATAAGAAGCAAAAATGATTCCGAACGATGGGAAATTGGAGCGACTGTGCGTGGCAATAGCACTGTTCAATCCGACTGGTTCGAATGTACCGCGCGGGATCTCGCCGAATGCAATGAGATTGCCGTATTCCCGAAAAGTGGCTGGTGGAAATTCCGCAAGATAGCAAATGTCCATAATCGGATTAAATACTCGCTTGTGGTGAGCATTGAAACGGAAGAGACAAAAATCTACGATGCTGTCAGAGTAGCTATTGGGCAGGCTATAGCTGTTGGTGTTAGGGGGTAACTTATTGTTAAGAATATAAAACATTAAAGAGAATTTAATAGTATTAACAATGGCAACATGTCTTTTTACATCAGAAACACTTTCCAGTTCAACGAAACTAGAACATACAATCCTTAAAGCTTTGGGGGGGCGTATAACATCAAGAGAAGTTGTATCAGACAATTTTAATACAAGAACGGGGAAAGATATTGATTGCAAGTTAGCTGATCAATTTAAATTAATAATAAGGGAATTAGCACCATTCTTATCTACTGATTTACGAAAAAAAAGACTAAAATTGGAATCTGACGATCAAAAGAGGTCATATTATAAAACGAATGGTATTGTAGAACTTGCTGAAACTTATGAAACAATTGATTTTTTGACAGGAATCAAATATATTGTTTTTCCGAATGAAGAAGAATTAAAAAAATATGCCCTAAGTAATGGTATAGATTTGAAATCTTATGAATATCTTGAACCAGTAGATGACGTATTGTTTACAGGATTATATTCTATCTCGCCAGAATCTCATTTATCAGTTATCAAATGTATATTGACATCATTTGATGTAATGTTAGCACGTAATGGATATTCTGAAGAGAAGCGCTTTACTAGATTGCCGGCATTACTTCCAATACGAAACTTTATATTGTCAGAGATTAATAAAACTCGTCATAATGTAGAACTATTGGATAACTATTTTTTGGGAATAGATTTTTTTAATTGTAAACAACTACTATCATTATTGGGAAAACATTTTGAAGTTGATATTGAAGAGTTTGATCATATTATGGTTGTTACTACTAACAAAGATCTTCATGTTATAATTGCTTCTTGGTGTATTTTGGGATTAGAAAATCATTATGTTAAGTTATGTGATAATTGGACTGGTGATTCTTTTTCAATGATTATTGTTAATTCCGTTATAGAAAATAAACAGCCTATTATTGTGAAAAAATGCGAGGAAATACCTTTTCTAATAGGACACAAAAATCTTTATAAAGCATTTTGTCATGGATGCGACAAACAATTACCAGTAACAATTTGTCAAATGATTTCAAAGATTAGAGAATATGAATATTATGATACTATTACTTATGTTGAAATGCATGCAGATGATTTATTGAAAAATGTTTTTAGTGAAATAATTAAAATTCATAAAGAATACCATACATTAAAAGAGTTAGCTCTAGATCGAATTTACAAGCTATTTTGTTCTGATGAATGTAAAGCAGTTAAGAAACTTACATTTGAATCTCTTGAAAAATGGGATTCTGTTGATATAAATGATTTTGAATCTGTTATAACAGATTTTATTAGAGATTATAGAATTGCTTTTGAACATGCGAACAAACAGCCGTTATTTCATCCGGGAAAGATAATCAGGAAAATGTAAAAAACTTACAACATGTTAAAAAATTGATAAACTCTAAACTATATTGGAATAATTTTATTGTTTAAGTAATGCTTTCTCATGAGATACATTATTTGGAGTTCCAATTACAAATTACAAATCAAAAGGAAAATGAGAAAGAAGTTAATTCGAAAGAAGAATGAACGTGATATTCCAAGATTGTATAAATATTCGAATATTGAAGGAGCATATGCTTCACTGGGAAATTTGACATTACGATTCAATGCTCCGAATCAATTTAATGATCCATTTGAATTTTCTGTAGGTGGAATAGAAGAAGCAACAGGTGATCAAATCAAACTTTTTTACCAAAAGGAAGGAATACCAGAAGATACACCTACAGAAAACTTCAATGACTTTTTCAAGAGCGAAGGTCAAATAATATTATCAAAACAGGCCGATGTTTTAAATGCTTGCATACGAATGACATGTTTTTCAACCAACATTTTGAATATCCTGATGTGGTCTCATTATGCAGAAGACCACAAAGGGATTGCTATTGAATTTGATGTGAACAGGATACTTCATCGTTGCATGGATGATGACATGTCTATTGGATTGCAAAAGGTTGAATATTCAAGTATAAAGCCCAAAATAAAGAATCTATTATTAATAACAGATCAAGAAAGAAATAAGGAAATGGCCAAAATTGCGGGAACGAAATCCAAAGACTGGAGTTATGAAAAAGAGTGGAGACTAATACTCATTAATGCTGATTATGAGAAAGCCAAAACTGAGGGAGTTACTCGTGACATACGGTTTTATCCCAATGAAATAAAAGGGATTTATTTTGGTGGAAAATGTGAAAAGAATACAATAGAATCAATCAAAGATATTTGCTTAAGGCAACATATTGAGTCTCCTATGTATCAAATTCAGTTTTCTTCTAAATCGTATGAGATAAGTTATCATAAGATTCATTAATTTTGGGGGGACTTATATGACGCTTAAACAATCATGTATATTGTTGTATCTACAGAAGAAGAATGGATAATAAACACTCTTTATCTCGATAGGTGACATAACAGCTTTGATATGATAGATAACAGTATAATATATGCATCACTTATTGAGCTTCTTTAAAAAAATAAAAGAAGAAGCAGGGCATACATAAATGCCTATTGAAACAGCCATAGGCGCAGAACCTCTTGTGCTGACTGGTGAATTTTTGAATGTGTTAGGGCAAATGATCATTCTGTTGTTTTGATTCCTTCGCAGAAGAATCATATTGTTCCTTAAAGTGACACAGATAATTAGCACTACTATTTTCGTTGTTTTTATTTTGGTATGATATATGACAGTGAAAAAACTTTCCCTTTAATTTCTGTCATCATTCCAGTCTATAAGGTAGAGAAGTATCTGGACAAATGCATCACATCTGTAGCAACCCAAACATACACCAATCTTGAAATAATTCTTATTGATGACGGCTCGCCTGACAAATGCCCTGCCATTTGCGATGCATGGAAAGAATGTGACTCAAGAGTCAAAGTCATTCATCGCAAGAACGGAGGTCTATCTGTTGCGAGAAACGACGGTTTAAAGCTCGCTACTGGCGATTTTATTGGTTTTGTCGACAGTGATGATTGGATTGATTCCAAGATGTATGAAGTCCTGCTAGCAGCAATTAGGGAAACGAATTCAGATATTGCTGTTTGTAATTATCACAATGAGTCAAGTGATTTAAAAAATGTTAAAAATAAAATACAAACTTATGAAAAATTTTTATTTTCAAGTGAAGAAGCATTAAGATATATTGTTTCAGATAAAAGTTTTATATCGACATCTGTTTGGAATAAACTTTATAAAAAAAATATTTTATTAAACTCAAATTTCCCAGAAGGTAAAATTTGTGAAGATATTTTATGGACCGCAGAAATAGTGGGGAAGGCAAAATCTTTAATATGTATTGATTCTTGTTTATATCATTATACATACCAACGGTCAGAAAGTCTCTCTAATGATGGAAATATAATAAGAAAAAGGTTATTAGATCAAATTGATTTGTTTGAAAAAAGGAAAGAATATATTATAGAAAATTTTCCGAATTTAAAAGAAATCACAATATTAAAATTTCAAGAGTTTTGTTATGAATTATATTTAATAAGCTATAAGAATAAATTCTTCTTTGATAAAGAAGGCAATATCAGACGTGAACTTCATCGGCATTATAGAAAAGCAGGATTTTTTGTTATTTGGGACATTGAAAAGATCAATATAAAAATTGCTCATATTCTATTCTGGATTTGTCCTAGACATTTTGTAAAAATATATTATTTCATTAGTAAGAATAAAATTAAGCTTGTAGCTTAAATATCTATTTCCTATTCAATGTTGATTGAGACTGCTAATATGGTAATATGTTATTTCTCATAAATGCTGTAATCATTCAGGTGGAATATTTGAATAATTGTTGCCATAATCATTTATGATCAAAATCTGTTTTTTGACAACTATTTATACAACCTTTCATTGTTTTTTGAAGGAATATGCAGAGTATCTTCATGACTCAGGTGAGTTTGATGTGTCATTAATCTGTAATCCAGAGGAAGAGATTAAGGCCGATATTCCAGCATGTGTGCATTATTTTCCCGTGACAATGAAGCGTGGAGTGAGTTTGACAGGCTTCAAGGCTATTCGGCAAATACGAGAGATTTTTGAACGTGAGCGATTTGACATTATCCAGTATTCTACGCCGAATGCTGCGTTATATGCTTCTATAGCAGGAAAGAAAGCAAATATTCCTGTGCAACTCTATTGTCAATGGGGAATACGATACATGGGATTTGATGGCGGACCATATCGTTGGATTTTAAAATATCTAGAAGCAAAGACATGTAAAAATTCAACGTTCATAGAAACAGAAAGCCATAATATCCGTGATTTCGCTATACAAGAGGGACTTTATCCAGAAGAAAAGAGCTGTGTAGTTTGGAATGGCAGTGCAAGTGGCGTCAATATGGATAAATTTGATTTATCCCATAAAGATGAATGGCGAAAACAGATTCGCGAACAATATGGTATTCCAGAAGATGCGATTGTCTTCTCTTTTGCCGGCCGTTTGACTGCTGACAAAGGCATTAATGAACTGTTGGAAGCATTTATAAATGTCTCCAAACAGAATTCTAAAGCACGACTTCTTGTTATGGGTGGCATGGATAATCGTAAATCATTGAATGGTGAACTTTATGATGCTGCTCAGAAAAATAGTTCTATCATTTTCACGGGAAGTGTCGATGATGTCGAGCGGTATTATGCGGCATCGGATGTATTTGTAGCTCCCAGTTATAGGGAAGGTTTTGGATTGGTAGTGATTGAGGCGGAGGCTATGGGGCTTGCGGCAATTGTCAGTGACGTGCCTGGGCAAATCGATGCTATTCAGCCGGATATTACTGGCAAGCTGTGTCATGTGAAGGATGCTTCCTCTCTCCAAGAGCAGATGTTTTTCATGATTCAGAATCCAGATGAACGCTGGCAGATGGCAAATAAGGCTATTGATTTCGTCAGAGAGAATTTTGAACAAAAAGAGTTGTTCAGGCATCTTTTGAGTCAGCTGAATACTCTGTACAAACAAGCGAAGTAAACTCATCATGTCCAGCAAAGGATATGTGAATTGATTTCAATGGAACCGAAAATTTCCATCATCATGTCGGTCTATAATGGGGCTGATTATCTCAAAGAGGCAGTTGATTCTATTATAGCTCAGGAGTATAAGAATTGGGAATTTGTCATTTGCAATGATGGTTCCACTGATAAAACTCAAGAGATTTTGGATGAATACAAAGCACGTCTTCCAGAGTATTTCATCCTTTTGAAGAATGAACAAAATAGGCGTTTGCCATATTCATTAAATAAATGTCTTAAATATTGTACAGGAGAATTGATTGCTAGAATGGATGGAGATGATATCTGTCCTCCTGACAGATTTAGAAAGCAAGTGAGTTTTCTTCAGACACATCCAGAGTTCCAATTAGTTGGGACACAAATGCGTCGTTTCGATGATAATGGAATGCATGATATCGTGTCAATCGATGAATATCCTACGAAAGAAATATTGAAACGTGGTGTCACATTTTGTCATGCGACCATCATGACATATAAATATGTCTATGATCAGTTGCATGGATATAATGAAACAATCCCCCGTTCGCAGGATTACGACTTGTGGTTCAGGTTCTATCATCATGGCTTCAAGGGGTACAATATCCAAGAACCATTGTACTACGTTCGTGAGGATATTCATGCAATTAGAAGACGGACAATCCGTAATCGATGGGATATCATGAAACTTCAGTTTCATGGATATCATCTGCTTCATTTCCCGTTCTATTGGTATGGTTATCCAGTTGTTCAATTACTGAAATTTTTAATCCCTGCATGGGGATGGAGATTATTTCGTGGCTGGCAAGCCAGCCACTCTTGATTTTTTGTTTTTATGCCTCTTTATGTTCCATATTTGATTTTAATTGCTTTGTTTGGAGTCATTAGTATTCAGGAAAACAAAAGCATTATACAAGAAGGACTTCTTGATGACAGTGACCATCCAAATCAAGGCCTTCCCTTCGCTCAAGGCAATTCATGGAAATTGTTTCTCTTTGCATTTATTGTTATAGCCACTTTTACTTGCTTTCGGCATATCTCCAGTCCTGCCATTGATGAATATGCCTATCGAAATCGTTGGAGTAGATTCAGTAATTTATCATTATTTGAAGTATTTGAGAGTCATCATGAATATATATTTGAAAGTATTTACTGGTTGAGTACACGTATCTTCAATACGGATCAAGGAGGGATTTTTCTAACAAGTTTCATCACTTTTTTGGGGTTACTCTGGAGCTTGAAGCGTGATAGCCTGGATTTTTCATATGGGATTGTTCTCTTGCTGGCAACAGGACTTGTTTATAATACACTCAATGGAATTCAGCATTATTTTACAACAGCCATATATTTCATGTTCTATCCGTGTTTGCTCCAACAACGTTGGAAACAATATATTATCTTAATCATTGCTTGCATGCTGATGCACCAATCAGCTATTTTTTTAACACTTTTTTATTTTACACCTCAATTCAAATTAAATAACAATAGAAATATAATCATCGCTACATTAGGAGTTGCAATTTTATTAGGGCTTCTCTACAATTATGTTTCATTCTTTGCAATGTATTTTAAAACATTTGAAACGTATGCAGACATAAATAGTACGAGTCGGCATGGGGTTAAGTGGATTACGATCTTGATTTCTGCAGCGGCATCGTTTTTGGTAATTAAATTTAAGGACAGAATTCCTTTACAAGATAAAGTTACTACCAACGCGGCAAAAATGGTGCTAATCCATGCTGGTATAATGCTGGCTTCTTCTATTGATACTTATATAGCTCGTTTTGGAATTTTTACTGAACCTTTTATCATGCTTTTCCTTGCTCGAATCTCACCATACTTTCAAGATAAAAGAAAGTATATGGTTTTTAAAATTGCAACTATTATTCTATATTCTATGGTTACAATTCTACGCATGCGCTTTGATAGATACTACTGGAATACCAAATTATGGTAGAATGGAAATCACAGATTAAGCAAAATTTCTGGGGACGCCTGGCTATCAGTGAGTTGCATGCATTCGAAAGCTGGCTTTGGCCAAAACTTGTGTCTGATGAAAAAGCTGTTTATAATTATTATAAAAAACTTTCGGGCAAAATTCTTAATTTAACTAATCCATGCACTTTCAGTGAAAAGCTACAGTGGTATAAGTTGCATCATCATGATCCTCTGATGCAACAATGCGCAGATAAAGTCGATGTACGTGAATATGTCCGATCTTGTGGCTTGCACGATTTATTGAACGAACAATATAATGTTTATTATAATGTAAATGAAATCAATATTGATGATTTACCAAATCAATTTGTCTTGAAATCGGCCCATGGAAGCGCACAGATCATTATTGTAAAGGAAAAATCACAAGTCTGTTGGTGGCAGGCTCGATTAATGATGCACAGTTGGTTACATCAGCATATCGCCTGGAGTGGACGGGAATGGGTATATGAACATCTGAAACGCAGAATCATCGCAGAGAAATATCTTGAAGATGAATCCGGCGAACTTCAAGACTACAAGTTTTTCTGCTTTAATGGACAACCAAAGTTCATGCAATTGGAGCGTGGACGGTTTGGAAAAGAACATATCCGGAATTTTTATGATATGGAATGGAAGTTGCTTCCATTTGGCAAAGGGATGCCACCCAATACCGAGATTCAAGTCCCAATCCCTTTGCAATTCGACAGAATGAAACAAATCGCATCTGTTCTGTCGAAGCCTTTCCAATTTGTCCGTGTTGATCTCTATCAGGCAAACAGTAAGATATATTTTGGCGAATTAACTTTTTTCCCTGCTGGCGGCATGCCCAATTTTTGTCCTCCTGAATATGACCAGATAGTCGGTGAATATTGGAATTTAGTTGATTAGTCTATTATGATAAAGGTACTATTTCTTATAAACACCCTAGGTGGTGGTGGCGCAGAACGGGTATTGATCAACTTGGTTAATAACATGGATTTGACTAAGTATGATATCACCGTACAAGTGATTTTCAATGGTGGTGTTAACCGCGACTCCCTTCGACCGGAAGTGCATTACAAGGAAAGCGGTACACCGTTTTTCAAAGGCATTTCACGTTTATTCAAACATATTCCATCAAGAATGCTTTATCTGCATTATATCAAAGAACATTATGATGTCGTTATCGCCTATATGCATGGCCTGCCAACGCGTATCCTGCAAGGCAAGCCAAAAGGGACAAAAAGCATTGCCTGGCTCCATACCCTGATGACGGCTTCATCTCTTCCGAAGTTCTTTTATCCCAATCAGATCATTCCTGCATTTAATACGTTTGATCGAATTGTCGGTGTAGGGAAGACAGTCAGCGACTCCTTTATACAAATGTATGACCTAGCAGAAAAAGTGGTGACCTGCTACAATACAAATGATGTACTAGCCATTCATCGATTGTCCTCTGAAAACATGACGATTTCAGGATGGAACGATTTAAAAGATGACTTACGGCTTGTTACCGTTGGTCGTCTTGGTCCAGAAAAAGGTTTTGATCGCCTTTTGAATTGCTGTGCCAAGCTTCGTGATGATGGACTTCACTTCAAGATGTTGATTATTGGGCAGGGATCTGAAGAAACAAAACTGAAAGAGCTTCAACATAATCTGCATCTTGAAAATACAGT
>JAEEGL016942818.1_pt1 | contig 15052 bp, 9 predicted proteins | sample 9134231 | NCBI WGS metagenome assembly JAEEGL01 (sample SAMN16246548, study PRJNA631951) | gut metagenome | biome: gut microbiome; feature: rumen; material: fiber-attached | host: Bos | place: Iran: Karaj | collected 2018-10 | reverse complement strand
CTCCTCGTCGCAGGCTGCGCGACCTTCCTCATGCTCGCGGGGCTGCGCGACGACTGGAAGCCCATGCGCGCCGCCGCCAAGTTCGCCTGCCAGTTCCTCGCCGCCGCCGCGAGCGCCGCCTGGGGCCCCCGCCTCCTCACCGGCTTCCTCCCCGCCCCCCTCGCCTGGCTCCTCACCGTCCTCTGGTACGCCACCGTCATCAATGCATTCAACTTCTTCGACAACATGGACGGCCTTGCGGGCGGCACTGGCGCCATCGCCCTCTTCTTCCTGCTCGTCATCAACGCCATCCGAGGGCACTACTTCATCGCCCTCCTCCACGCCGCAGCCTTCGGCGCCATACTCGGCTTCCTCGCCTACAACCGCCCCCCCGCCTCCATCTTCATGGGCGACAGCGGCAGCCATTTCCTCGGATACCTCGTCGCCAGCGGCTGCCTCCTCACCACCTTCTACTACCCCGAGGCCTCCCCCACCGCCGCCCCCGTCCTCATCCCCGTCATCCTCCTGGCGGTGCCCCTCCTCGACGCCGTGACCGTCGTCTGCATCCGCCTGCGCCTCCACCAGCCCGTCTACGTCGGCGACAACCGCCACATCTCCCACCGGTTCGTGCACCTGGGCCTCTCGCGCCCGCAGGCCGTCCTCCTCGTCTGCCTCCTCTCCTTCATCACGGGCGTCGGCGCGCTCTGTCTGCTCTGGCTCCCCAACGTCGGCGCCGCCCTCGTCCTGCTCCAGACCCTCGCCATGATGGCCGTCATCCTCATCATCCAGTTCCGCGGCCACCTCCCCGAAAAAACCGAACCCAAATAGACTTATGCCAGCCACATCGCCACTCCCGCTTCCCTCCTACCTCACCGAGCAGCATATCCGCGAACTGTGCCAGCGCGCCATCACCGAGGACGTCGGCCCAGGCGACGCCACCACCCTCGCCATCGTGCCGCCCGAACAGACCACGAATGCCTATTTCATCCCCCGCAAGCCCTGCGTCGTCGCGGGGCTGCCCTTCCTCGCCATCCTCTTCCGCGAACTCTCCGCCGACGTCGCCTTCACCCCGCTCTGCTGCGACGGCGAGCGCGTCCAGCCTGGCGACAAGATCGCCCTTGTCTCGGGCAACGCCCGCGCCATCCTCACTGGCGAACGCACCGCCCTCAACCTCCTCCAGCGCCTCTCAGGCATCGCCACCCTCACCCGACAGTACGTCGACGCCCTCGGCCCCGACACCGCAACCCGCCTCCTCGACACCCGAAAGACCACGCCTGGACTCCGCCTCGCCGAAAAATACGCCGTCCTCATGGGCGGCGGCCAGAACCACCGCATCGGCCTCTACGACCGCGTCATGATCAAGGACAACCACCGCGCCCTCGCGCGGCTCACCGGCCCCAATTCCATCGCGCGAGCCGTCCAGGCCGCCCGCGAAAAATACCCGCAGCTCGAAATCGAGGTCGAGGCCGATTCCCTCGCCGATGTCCGCGCCGCCGCCGAGGCAGGCGTCGAGTACATCCTCCTCGACAACATGAGCAACGAGATGATGGCCGAGGCCATCCGCATCATCGCGGGACGCGCCAGGACCGAGGCCTCGGGCAACATCACCCTCGAGCGCCTCCCCACTCTCCGCAATCTCGGCCTCGACTTCGTCTCCTCTGGCGCACTCACCCACTCCGCCCCTGCCGTCGACATCGGCCTCGACATCCTCGGCTGAACGCGCCAGGGTTTCCGGAGTTTCCGGAGTTTCCGGAGTTTCCGGAGTTTTCCCGCTGGAGTTGGTCGGCTCTCTGGGGCTGCCACGGCGGGACGCCGTGGCTACGACTGGAGTCCCCGCGTCTGTCTTACGTCGGCGCGCGCCAAGCGCATTCGCAATTCCCCACATCTCCCCCTGTTCTGTGGCGGGCCGTTTTCGGCCCGCCGTCCCCGAAGTCCCCTGAAATGGAGCCATCGACCCATGACTGAATATATCCGCGACACCTTCGACAACGGCAACGATGAACTATTCCTCGCCCTTTCCGCCTCCCCCGCCGACGGCGACTTCCTCGCGCAGGCCAATGCGGTCCTGCAGCGCTACCAGTCGCTCGCCGACGGCCTCGTCCCGATCTTCCTGCGCTTCCACCTGAGCGATGTCACCACCCAGGCGCCGCTGCTCCGTCCCCTGCTCCTCTCCAGCGGCCTGCTCCATTGCGCCAGCATCGTCGGGCAGTGCCCGCTGGACGGCGGCAAACTCGCCCTGGAGGCGTGGCTCCAGGGCCGCCAGCCGCTTCCCTACCGCTGGCGGTTCATCGACTGCGGCGGCACCGCCCTCGCGGGCAGCCACGCCCAGACCCGCGCCGCCTTCTCCGAACTCGAACGCCTCGCGGGCGGCGAGGTCGGAGAACAGGTCATCCGCACCTGGCTCTACTGCCGCGACATCGACAACAACTACGGCGGCCTCGTCCACGGCCGCATCGAGTATTTCAACTCCATCGGCCTCACCGCCAAGACCCACTACATCGCCAGCACGGGCATCGAGGGACAGGCCGAACGCCCCGCGCAACTCGTCAAAATGGACGCCCTCCAACTCACTGGACGCCCCGCCCCGCTCGTCGAATACCTCCACGCCCCAGACTTCCTCTCCCCCACCCACATCTACGGCGTCACCTTCGAACGCGGCACCTGCGTCCACTTCGACGACCGCTCCCACTATTTCATCAGCGGCACCGCCAGCATCGACAAGGACGGCCGCATCGTCCACCCAGGCGACGTCAAGGCCCAGACCGCCCGCGTCCTTGAAAACATCACCGCACTCCTCGAATCCCGAGGCGCCGCCTTCCGCGACTTCCACCAGGCCATCGTCTATCTGCGCGACCCCGCCGACCGCCCCGCCGTCCTCCCCATCCTCGAAGAGGCCTTCGGCGACCACTGCGCCTGGATCCTCCTCCAGGCCCCCGTCTGCCGCCCAGGATGGCTCGTCGAAATCGAGGGCATCGCCTTGAAGAAGGAATAAGCGAGCGCCACATGCCCGACCTAGACGCACAACGCAGAATCCTGTCCAAAAACACTGGCGAGGCAGTCAAGGAGACTCTTGGCCAATATCTGACTCCATGTGCCATCGCGGAGTTCATGGCCTCCTTGTTCGACGACACCCAGTTCGCAAATTGCTCCATCCTGGATCCAGGCGCAGGCATGGGTGCCCTCTCGGCCGCCCTGCTTCAGCGCATTTCCCAGACTCCTTCCGCAGGCCCCGCCATTCTTACAGCCGTGGAAGTCGACTCCAATCTCATTCCACTTCTTAAAAATACACTTAACTCTATTCAGAACATCTCCGTTGCCTTTGACATCCGTATGGCGGATTTTCTTGAAATCTCCCTGGATTGGCTCCAGTTCGAGCATTCACGGCGTTTTTCCCACGTTATCATGAATCCGCCCTACCGCAAAATCGCAACCAATTCATCTGCACGCAAACTCCTACGATGCGCTGGCATTGAAACCGTCAACCTCTACTCTGGATTCGTGGCTCTCGCCATTCAATTGCTACGCCCGAATGGCGAACTTGTCGCCATCATCCCACGAAGTTTCTGCAACGGCCCCTATTACAAACCTTTCCGCCAACTGATTTTAAGCCACACCTCGATCCGTCAAATCCATCTCTTCGGCTCTCGCAAAAGCAATTTCATCGATGACAACGTGCTGCAGGAAAACGTCATCATCAAACTGCAAAAATGCCCCCAGCAGGGCGCACCTGTAAAAATCTCCTCGTCATCGGACGCCTCGCTCAAGGATTATCGGGAAAGCCAAGTCCCTTTCGCTACCGTTGTCAACGGCGGCGATCCTGAACGTTTCTTCCGAATCCCGGCGGGAAACGATTCGCCCCGACATGGGCTGCCGCATCTCCATGCCACACTCCAATCTCTGGATTTGGCCGTCTCTACTGGCCCAGTCGTTGATTTTCGTGCCAAGACGTATCTGCGAGCAATGCCCACTGTCGATGCGGTTCCGCTCATCTATCCCCTTCACATGAAACTGCCACATTGCGAATGGCCGCAACCGAATGCCAAAAAGCCCAACAGCATTGTCTCCTCCGACGAAACCGCAAAGCTACTTTTCCCTGCTGGCTATTATTGTGCAGTCAAACGCTTCTCCGCAAAAGAAGAGAAACGCCGTATCTCCGCCTGCGTTGTGTCCCCCGAAGACTTCCAAAATCCACAATTCTTCGGCTTTGAAAACCATGTCAACGTATTTCACCATGCACGCCACGGGCTGGACCGCGATGTCGCTTACGGTCTGATGGTATTCCTGAACTCCCGCCTGGTGGACCAGACTTTCCGCACCTTCAACGGCCACACCCAGGTCAACGCCACCGATTTGAGGAACATGGCGTATCCCTCCGCCCAGACGCTGCAAGATCTTGGCATCTGGGCACAACGACAACCAGAGTTGACCCTTGAGGCAATCGACCAGCATGTGGAGGAAACAATATGCCTCGATCCGATTCGCGCCACCAGCACTTGTTAGCCTCGGTAGACTTCCTGAAAGCCCTTCGCCTGCCCGTACAGCAACAAAGCGACCTTTGCGGCTATGTGTTGCTGGCGTTGGCCGCCCTGAAACCAAATGCGCATTGGCACCAAAGCACTAACGCTTGGATGCGCATCCACGACATACTGCATTTCATCCATGCGGAATATGGTATCCAATATGCAGAGAACACCAGGGAAACAATTCGCAAACTGGCCTTGCATCATTTCCGAAGGGCGGCACTGGTCGAGGACAACGGCAAAGCCACCAACAGTCCGCAGTATCGCTACCGTCTGACTGACGAACTCCTGCAACTATTGCGGCAATATGGTGCCTCGCCATGGGAAGAGGCACTGCGCACATTTCTTTCCGCTCACCCATCTTTGATCCAGCAATATGAGACCAATCGTACACGTCGAAATATTCCGTTCACTCTCAATGGCAAAATTCTCACTTTCTCGCCAGGCCCTCACAATATTCTTCAAAAAGCGATTCTTGAGGAGTTTGCGCCACGCTTCGCCCCTGGTGCGGAATGCCTCTATGTCGGAGACACCGCAGCAAAAGAACTTTTCCAAAATTCTGTGCGTATGCAGCAACTTGGCTTCACGCTCTCCGTGCATGACAAATTGCCAGACCTCATCTTGTATCGCCCTGATGTCAATTGGCTGTATTTCATCGAAGCCGTCACCTCTGTGGGCCCAATGGATGCAAAACGCATTGAGGAACTTAATGCCCTGACCCACGGCATTACTGCGGGGCGGATCTTCGTCACCGCGTTCCTAAACGTGAAAACCTACCAGAAGTTCATCCCACGCCTGGCGTGGGAAACAGAAGTCTGGATCGCGGAACAGCCTGACCACATGATCCACCTCAACGGCAATCGCTTTCTTGGTCCGAGGTAATTCCCCTCGCACTGCGCCTGGATCCTCCTTCAAGCCCCCGTCTGCCGCCCAGGATGGCTCGTCGAAATCGAGGGCATCGCCTTGAAGAAGGAATAGGCGGCCAGACCGCGACGCATGACGGCATGATTCTTGAAATATGCCGTCATGCGTGTATAAGTATGCTCATCGACAGGAGGAATCCAGATGCAATATGCGAAACTGACTCTGCGCCTGCCTCAGGAGGTCATCGATTTGGCCCGCCGTCTTGCCGCCGAACGCCACCTCAGCATTACCCAGATGTTTTCAAACTATATCCTGCGACAGAAACAGGAGCAAGACCATCGGCAGGAGGAATGCCCCGTCGGGCCACTGCTGGAGCGGGCTTTGCATCTGGCGGACGGCGTGGATCTATCCGACATGCCTGACAACTACGAACAAACCCTCACGGACGCATTGTGTGAACGGTTCCTGGAAGGGAAACGCAAGTGAAGGTGTTTCTTGACACCAATGTCCTGCTGGACATCTTCCTCAGGCGCCCTGGCTTCCTGGATGACGCGAAGCAGATCTGGTCCCTGGTCGAGAGCCGCAAGATACAAGGGGCAGTCGCCGCCATCTCCTTCAACAGCATCCATTATGTCATGGCGCGGCAATGCGGGCGGCCCCAGGCCATGCAAGCCGTCACGCTGATGCTCTGCGCATTGAAGATGGTCACGCTGGAACAGCATGTCATCCAGGCCGCAGTCCTCTCGCATTTCCCTGACTTCGAGGATGCGATCCAATACTATTCCGCGCTGTCAGACAACGTCGACTGCATCATCACCCGAGACCACTGACAGATTCCCTCGCCCTTGTGCCCCATCCTCTCGCCCGCCGAGTTCCTCACTGAATACCGCCCTCCAGAAGGATGGTGGGGAACCGCTGGAAACGGGCGGATCCGCTAACCATGGATTGTGACGCCAGGTCACCAGCCTCTGGCGATCCATAAATGAAGCCGCCCCCCTGTCACGCCTGGGGCTGGTGCGTCTTCAGTTTCATCGACAAGAGCGCCAGGCCGCCCGCGATGACCTCGCGCTGCACGATGACGTGCGGCGGCACGCTCAGGGCGACATTGGCGAAGTTCCAGATGGCGGTGACGCCGCATTTCACCAGGAGGTCGGCCACCTCCTGCGCGTGCTGCGAATTGACGCAGATGATTGCGATGCGCGGCGGCGGCCCCGCCGTGTACTTCGCCTCCATCGCCGCGATGTCCTGGACGGTGCGCCCGTGCACAGTCCGCCCGATTTTCGCGGGGTCGGAATCGAAGACGTCGGAGATCTGCAGCCCGTATTCGAGGAAGTCGGGATAGCCCAGGAGCGCCGTCCCCAGGGATCCCGCGCCGACGAGGCACGCCGTCTGGACGCGGTCCCAGCCCAGATAGTGGCGGATGGCCTCCAGGAGTTCCTCCGTGTCATATCCGATGCCTGAGGCGCCCTTCGCGCCAGTCAGTTCGAAGTCCTTGCGCACCACGATCGAATCGATGTTGAAGTAATGCGCGAACTCGGTGGTCGTCGCCACCTTCTCGCCAGCCGCCGCCTTCAGGATCAGCTTATGCAGGTAGCTCGGCATCCTGCGGATCGCGGGGGTGTTCAGCACCTTATGCCTTGCCATCGCCCGCCTCCTCCGCCCCCTTGACAATGCGCCGCAGCCGTTCGGGCGGCACGGGCTTCAGCAGCACCTCCTCGAAGCCCGCCTCCAGCGCCGACGGATCCTCGTCGGCGCTCACCTCCACCATGCGCACGGCGTCATAGCGGCGGTCCTGGCGCACCAGGCGCAGCAGTTCATGGCCGTCCTTCCCAGGCATCTGCCGATCGGTGAGGACAATGTCGGGGACCTCCTGCGCCATCTGCGCCAGCGCCTCGTCCGCCGAGGCGGCAAGGCGCACCTGGATCCCTCCCAGCGCCTCCAGCATCTTCGACATCACCTTGCGGTTGAGCGCATTGTCATCCACGACAAGCACCCGCGCCACGCCCTCGCCCGACACTGGAGCAGGCATCGTCGGCGGCACTGGCTCATCCGCCTTGGGCGCCGCGGTCTCCACGTTCTCCAGGCGCAGGGTGAAGACGCTGCCCCTGCCGACCTCGCTTTCCAGCAGGATGTCGCCGCCCATGCGGCGCGCGAGGCGGCGCGAGATGGGGAGCCCCAGCCCCGTCCCCTTGAAGATGTGGGTGTCGCGGACCGCGTCCTGCTGCTGGAAGAGCTCGAAGATCTTCTCGCGGGCGTCGGGGCGCACCCCAGGCCCCGTGTCCCGCACCGCGATGTCCAGCCGCACGCGCCCCGCCGCCGTGCCTGGAGCCGTGCGCACCGCCACCGCGACCCCGCCCTCCTGCGTGAACTTCATCGCGTTGCCGATCAGATTGAGCAGGATGTGGCGGATCCGCATCTGGTCCAGGCACAGCCTCGGCGTCCCCTCGGGAATCTCCACCTGGAACCCGATCCCCTTCTGCTCCGCCGACTGCGTGAAGATCGCCGCCATCTCCCCCAGCAGCCGCCGCAGATCCGTCGGACGCGGCACGATCTCCATCTTGTCCGCCTCCATCTTCGAGAGGTCGAGGATGTCGTTGATCAACAGCAGCAGCGACTTGCCCGCGACATTGATGTTGTGGACATACTCCGACTGCTCGCCAGCCGCGATGCCGGGGCGGGACAGCAGTTCGCTGAAGCCGATCACCGCATTGAGCGGCGTGCGCAGTTCGTGGCTCATCGTCGCCAGGAACGCGCTCTTCGCGCGCGCATCGGCCTCCGCCTCCTTCAGCGCCGCCTCCAGTTTTCGGCGCCGATGCACCAGATCCGTGATGTCCACCGCCGAGTACAGCACGTGCGACAGGCGCCCGTCCTCATCGCGGATGGGCCGCGCCTCCACCTGGTAGACGTGATCGTGCAGCTCCTGCCGATGCATCGCCGCGTGGCCAGTCTGGAAACAGCGCTCCACCAGGCACTCCGCCTTCGCGCAGTCATGGCGGTCCCGACGCGGGCGATGCACGCCCCCAGGGCACAGCCAGCCGCATTCCGCACCGGACAGCTGCTCCACGCTCCCCTGGCACATCGCCGCGCAAACCGCATTGCACGTCACAATGCGCCGATGGCGGTCGATCAGCGCCACCGCAATCGGCAGTTGCTCCAGCGCCTCCTGGCACTTCGCCGCCCGTGCCGCCTCCCCCGCCAGGCGGCGGCGGCGACCCCGCGCCAGCCAGTAGACCCCGCCCGCCTCGCGCAGCAGCGCCGTCTCCGCAGGCGTGAAGGCGTGCTCCGCGCGCACGCAGTCCGCCCCGACGAACCCCGCCAGTTCCTCGCCCTCCCAGATGCCCGTGACCAGCAGCGAGCGCACGCCAGCGCGGCGCAGCAGCCCCGCCTCCTCCAGCGGCTCGTCCGCGCAATCCACCTGGAAACGGTTGTTCGCATTCAGGGCGCGCGCCAGCACGGGCGCCAGCGCGCCGCCAAGCAGTTCCTGGAGCCCGTCCGCCGCGACCCCCTCCTGGCACCACAGCGCCCGTCGCTTCGCGGACTGCCGCAGCGCATCGAACTCGAAGACATAGCAGCGCTCCACGCCGAGCGCCTTCCCCACGCGCGCCGCCAGCGCGTCGCCGCCGTCCGTCCCCTCCTCCGCCTGCAGCAGTTCCCGCAGGCAGCCCTGCAGCACCGCCGCATTTCCGACCTGCGCCGTCAACTCCCCGATGGTCCCCTGCAGCACCGCCTGCGCGTGATTGTGCTCCCGAAGCAATTCAAGGACATGCGCCATCGACTGCATCAGCCGCACCTCGGATTCGCGGATGGGATGCTCCTCCTGCGTGTAGGCCACCCCGATGCACTTCAGCGTGCCGTCCGCGCACACCGCCCCCGCCAGATAGAGCGAGCGGATGCCCGCGCGGCGCACCTGGCGGAACTCCTCGGCGGGATACCACTCGGGCACTTCCCCCGCCTCGTCCAGCGACGGCATCAGCAGCGTGTCACGCCGCGAGACCGCCTCCAGCAGCTTCGGCCCGCCATCCGCCAGCGGCAGCAGCCCGTCCGAAAAGAGCCGCTCCGCCGTGCCGTCGCGATGCCACACCCATGGGATCTCGACGTTCTTCTGCCCTGGCACCACCCTGCACACGAATGTCCGGTCCGCGCCCAGGCGCTCCCCCAGCGACTTCAGCAGGAAGCGCGCGGAAGACTCCGCCTCGCCGCTCGTCAGCACCGTCTCCAGGCACTGCCTGACCAGGCGCTCGTTCTCGGCCGTGCGGGTCAGGCGCGTGATCTCCAGCGCGCTGTGCAGCATCCGCATCCCCGCCGTGCCCGCATGGACAATCCGCTGCGAATAGACGATGAAACTGCGCCCGCCCACCGCGATCTCCACTGGCGCGATGCCCTGCGGATCCAGATCCGAGTACAGCGGATTCCGCGCCTTCGGCAGCAGGCTCTCGCCATAGGGCAGCCGCGTCAGGCGGCGGACGCCGTCCGCTCCCTCGCCCTCCTGCAGGATCTGGCGCACCCGCACCCGCCCGAAGAGTTCCTGCGGCTCGCGCCGCGACAAATCCGCCTGCGGCACCCCCAGCAAGGCCGCCAGCGCCGCGTTGCCCTGCAGCACGCGCCCCGTGTCGTCGCACACCCAGACTGGCACCCGCGCCGACTTCAGCAGCGACTCGCGGTCGGCCAGCGCATTGCGCAGGCCCAGGATCTGCGACACATGCGCCTGCGCCAGCCCCGCCAGATGCGCGGCGTTGCGCACCAGCTCCAGTTCCGCGGGACTCAACGGTTCGCGTTCGCCCGCCGAGGCCAGCACCAGCAGCCCCCAGAAGTTCTCGCCCACGAAGACTGGCGCCGCCAGCAGCGAACGCGCGCCGACGCGCGCCCATTCCGCGCCCCCCTCCCCCGACGGCGGCCGCGTCAGCGCCGTCACCTGCCGCATGTCCGCGGCATCCTCCGACGACTGCTCCGCGAAGGCCACCAGTTCCGCCGCCGACGCCTCCTCCTTGAGCCCCTGCAACTGCTCGTTGTGCCACTGGAAGACCAGCTGCGCGGGACGCCCCTTGCCCAATGCGAAGAGATAGGTGCCGTCCAGCCCCATCAGCGTGTCGAGCTGCTCGCCGATGTGCCGCAGCGTCCCCTCCAGGCTGCCGTCCGACGCCAGGCGTTCCAGGGTGCTGCACAGCAGGCTCTGGCAGTAGTCGTGCTCGACAAAGCGCGTCACGTCATGGAACACCTCCAGCAGCAGTCGCGGCCCGTCGCCGTCCACCACGGGGATGCTGCGGCGCTCCAGCATCCGCTTGCCGCCCGCGGCGCTCCACATCTCCACCGACATCTGCCGCGGCAGCCCGTCCGCCAGCGTGGCGCGGTCCTGCTCCAACTGCATCTGCGCCTGCCCCGCCCACAGCCCCAGTTCGGCGTCGTTGCCGCGCAGCAGTTCCTCCTCCGTCACGCCGACCAGTTCGCAGTAGGCGCCATTCGCCCTGAGATATCGGAACTCCTGGGCGCCGTCCTTCACCGCCACCGCAAACGGCAGCCGCCCGAAGAGCGCCGAGAGCTGGCGGTTCTCCGCCGCCGCACGCTCCCACTCCTCTTCCTCCTCCGTGATCGGCATCGCCGCCCCCAGCATCAGCCGATGGCCGTCCTTCGCCTCGACCAGCGCCTTGCGCACGCGCAGATGATGGCGCCGCCCGCGGCTGTCCTCGACAAACGCCACCTTCACCGACACCGCGGCGCCCTCCTCCGCCGCAAAGGCCTTCGCCCCGCCTGGCGTGAAGAACTCCGCGTCGAAGTGCCCCACGCAGCGCTCCTCGGTGCATCCCGCCAGTTGCAGCATCGCCTCGTTCGCAAATAGATAGCGGCCCTCCATGTCCTTCGCGAAACAGCCGAACGGCAGCCCGTCCAGCACCAGGCGGTACATTTCGCACTGCTCACGCGTGCGCACGTGCTCCTCCACCGCGTCGCCGAGGACTCGGCGCGCCTGCCGCAGCGACATGGCCAGGCGGACGGCGGCCGCCACGGCCGCCGCCAGCAGAATCAACAGGATGATAATCAGGGCATTCATGGTCTCTTGTCGGCATCCAGGGCCGCCGCAGGCGTCTCACGCCTTCGGCGGGAAGCATTTCAGGATCACCTGGGCCACGCTCTTGCCAGTCAGCGGCTTGATGAAGGTCGCGTCAAATTGGTCCAGACGGAAATTCCGCTGCGCCTCCACATCGGCGGTCACCGCGAAGATGCGCAGGCGTCCGCCATGGTCGCGCTTCCGCAGTTCCTCCGCCAGCTGGCTGCCGTTCTGGCCTGGCATCCACAGGTCCGTCATCACCAGCTCGAACGGCTCCTTCGCGAAGGCCTCCAGCGCCGCCGCCGCCGACCCCGCCTTGCACGCCGAGAAGCCGATCTGCTGCAGCAGCGCCGCCAGCACATCCAGGTTCATCGATACGTCGTCCACCAGGAGGATCCGCCCGCCGCCTCGGTTCAGGGAGGTATGCGCGGCGAACTCCGGAGAGTCCAGCAGCCTCGCAGGCACCGACGGCAGTCGCGGGACGCTCCCGTCCGCCTCCAGTTTCATCAGCACCACCGCGCCGTCGCTGCCCACGTTCGTCGTCGAGGAGGAGGGCAGCGCGCGCGCATGCAGCGGCAGCGGTCCCGTCGACACCCCGTCCAGCGAAGTGCTCCGCGTCGCCGTCGCGCTGTCGCGCGAACGCCCCAGCATCAGGCTGGTCGAGCCGCCCGTCTCGGGCACCTGCTCTTCCCCGCCCTGGGTGGAGGTGGAGCTCTCCCCCGCGGCCTCGATGCCGCACACCACCACGCACAGGCAGTTGTCGGCGGCGTCCATCACGGGATGCGCCAGCACGCGCAGCGCCTCCCCCTCGTTGCGGCGCCGCCCGCGCACCTCGCGGTGCCGTTCCAGGGCCTCCAGCGTCGCGCAGCGCGTATACTCAGGGCACTGGCGCGCGCGGCACAGCGCCGTGCCGACCTCAGGCGGGCATGGACGCGCCACCGCCTCCGCTGCCGCGTTCGAGTAGAGGCGGCGCCCCTGCGAGTCATAGACCCAGAACGGGAGCGCCAGCGTGTCCAGGGCCACCTGCAGCTGCTGCTTCTGCAGATACAGCGCCTGCAGCTGCTGCTCCTGGTGCACGGCTTGCGAGAGAATGGTCGCGTTCTCCTGCAGTGCCTCCTCCTCGGCCGCGTTGAAGGCGTGCCGATGGCTGCGGTAGAGCATCGCCGCCACGCCCCAGATGCGCCCATCCACAAGCACGGGCGCCAGCGCCAGCGACTTCATCCCCGCCGCCGCGAACTCCGCCGCCAGCATCGACTTGGCGACGTCGGGCACCAGCTGGCACCGCCCTGCCTCGAACTCGGCCCGCAGGCGCTGGAAGATGCGCACCCACGCCACCTGGTCGTTTTGCCAGTAGTCGTCGGAGGCCTCCGACGACCACGCATAGAGCCGCTTGCAGCGGTTGAGGTGGCCCGAGACCTGCCAGCACGCCAGGTAGTCGCAGCGGAAGAAGTCGGTCAGCGAGGAGAAGAGCCGTTCGCAGCGCACGTCGAAGTTCTCCGCGAGCATGACCCCGTTCAGGCAGCGGATCAGCGCCTCCGAGACGTTGCGCGCCTGCTGCTCCGCCGTGACCTCGCGGCTCACCACCAGCACCCGCCCGCCGTCCGCGCCATCGGGCAGCGGGATCTGGCGGCGCTCAAAGATGAAGTTGCCGCCGGTGCGCCCGGCGATCTTCTGGAGGATCGGCTTCGGGGCAGGCGCGTCCGCCACCTGGCCCAGATCCTCCGCCACCTTGACCTCCCCCTCCCCGTAGCCGACCACGTCCTCGCGGAAGACGCCATTGCGTACCAGGAAATAGCGGTTTGCGGCGAGATACCGCCGCGCGCCCGACGACTCCCGCACGACCACTGAGAAGGGCAGCGCGTCCACCGCCTCCTGCAGCAGCACCCCCTGCGAGCGCTCCCGCAGCCGCTGGGCCTCCTCCGCCGTGAAATCCGCCCGCAGGCACGCGAGGATGCGCCTTCCGTCCGGCAGCGTCGCCAGCCGCTGGAAGACCTTTTCGGTGCGCGGCTTCCCGTCCCGCCCGTCGAAGGACATCATGCTGGTGATCAAGCGGTTGGTCGAGACCGCCAGCTGTTCGTCGGCCTCGATGCGGCCCGCCGCGGAGGTATGCCCGAGGAGTTCGGCGCCGATATGCCCCAGCGCCTTTTCGGGGCGGTCCACCCCCAGGAACTCCGTGAAGGCGCGGTTGCAGTAGAGATAGCGGAAGTCGTCCTCGACATCCTTCGCGAAGACCGCGCCAGGCAGCGCGTCCAGGAGCGTCTCGAGCAGCTGGAGTTTCCTGCGCATCTGCATCTCGCCGCTGCGGATGCCCGTCGTGTGCTGCAGGAACCCGTAGTAGTCCTGCTGGCCAGGCACCGCCGAGGCGGCCGCGCGCACCCGCATGTCAAAGCAGCGCAGCGGCCCCGTCTCCTGCACGCGGTAGGTCAGCGAGATCTCCTCCTGCTCCCCCGCCAGCAGGCGTTTCCAGCCGCGCAGGAAGGCCTGGAGATCCTCAGGCAGCACCCACTCCTGCGGGGTGAGCGCCTCCCCCGACTTGCCCCGCGGCCAGAAATGCGAGGGCAGATGCAGATCCAGATGCGCGAGGTCGGGCTGGCGCACGATGAACGCCGCCGAATCCCCGAGCTGGAGCGAGGCGTGCAGCAATTCCCCCTCGCGATGCAGTTCCGCCTTCTTGTGCGCCCACGAGGTCACGTCGCACAGCATCAGCACCGCCCCGCGGGCGTGCCCATCGGCGTCCTGCAGCGCCGTGCTGTGCAGCAGCATCTGATGGCGTTCGCCGCCCGCGCCGCGCACCTCCACGGGGCCGTCGGACTGCCGCGCGGCGCCATCGGCCAGCGTCCCCGACAGCGGCAGGAGCACGGGCATCCCCGTCGAGGGGGAATAGATGCGCAGCAACTCCTCCGCCTTCCGCCCCTTCCATCCCGCAATGCCAGCCAGCCGCATCGCCGCCGCATTGCACTGCCGCACCTCCCCCGAGGCATCCGTGACCAGAATCCCCTCGCCCGCGGACTCCACAATCCAGCGCACCAGCCGCTCGGCGGCGCGCGTCTCCGCCGCGCTTTCCGTGCGCTCCTGCACTGTCAGCAAAAAGGCCTCCTCCTCCAGGGGAATCAGCCTGCAGTCCAGCGTCCGCCCGTCCTTAAACGGGGACTCCAACTGCTGCTCCTCTTTCGAGACCGACGCCGCATGCAGCGCCGCCATCAGCGCCGTGTGGTTCAACTCGGGGATCTCCGCCAGACGATGGTACGCGGGCCGTCCGCCCTGCGCCACCGCCTCCGTGTCCAGCAGCACCCGCCCCGTCTCCGTCAGCACATAGCTGCGCCACGGAATGCGTCGGCACAGTTCCGCCAGACGCGACATGCGCGCCCAGACCCGCCGCAGCCACACCGCCAGCGTCCCCGCCAGCGCCAGCAGCAGCACGCACATCACCAACCATGTCCAGCCAAGCCCGTTCATAATTCTCCTAATATAAGCCTAAAACCGCGATGGCGGAATGAAGAATCGACGAATTGACGAGAAAAAAAACGCCGCCCGAGGAAATGCACCTGGCGGCATCCGGATTTTCCAGGTCTTCCGGATCTTCCCGGCTCCGCATTTGCCCGCCGGGGGCTCCGCTCATCCCCGCGCGGCCCCCCGCATTTGCCCGGCG
>JAEEGL014089844.1_pt1 | contig 15052 bp, 8 predicted proteins | sample 9134231 | NCBI WGS metagenome assembly JAEEGL01 (sample SAMN16246548, study PRJNA631951) | gut metagenome | biome: gut microbiome; feature: rumen; material: fiber-attached | host: Bos | place: Iran: Karaj | collected 2018-10 | reverse complement strand
TTTTGTTAAAATTCTTTTATAAAAATAAAATTATTATTAACTTTTTTACTATATAATTAAAAAATAAAATATATATTACTTATATTTTAAAATATAAAAAATATGTAAATTAATTTTAATATTATTATTTATTTTCCTGATTTATTAAACTTCTTTTAATTATATTACTATTTCTTGCAATATTTTTTTCAATTAAATCTAATTCAAATAATCCATTTATAACCTCACAGTCACTATAATCTTCCTCCTTAGGATCTGACTTTGATTCCTTCAATTCAAATGCCTATTGATTATCTTGAAATTCTGTACGTTTTAGAACAAAAGACAGGCCTGCGGCACAGGCAATGTCTGATAGAAACGGTGAAACCGCTTTAACCAATCATATAGTTCTTAAAAACAAATATACGAGCGTCAAATTAAAAAGCGTTTTATGTTAAAAGCTTAATTTACCATGATTTACCCAATCCCTAATCGATAAAAATAATATTAAAAATTATAAAAATTGAATTAAATTAAAATAAGTAAAATAGTATTATTTTTAACAATCAATTAAAATTAAAAATAGTTAAATTTTTTATCATTTTTTTATTTAACTATATATAAATATCCATAATAACTATTATAATATTATTAGAATGAGCGTTGAATTAGTAGGACCATATCATGGGGATAGCTATGGAGGACATGGAACTCACACTGCAGCTGTTGGATGGAAGGGTTTAACAATAGGAGATATTAAAGAAGGAAGAGCTGCTCCATATAGAATTGATAGAAATGGAACACCAATAGGATGGGCTCCGAAGTCTTCCATTAGAATTAAGGGAGGAGTAACTATTTATATTGGAATGTTTGTTATTGTTAGTGGATAATAAACATTATTTTTAATATAAATAAACAATATATAATTTAATTTTTTTCATTAAAAATAAATTTTTTTTCCTTTTATTTATTTTTTCCAAGTTTCTTTTTTTATCTATAAACGAAGAAATGTTCTATATCTATCTTATTCAATTTAATAAAAATAGTATCCAAACTTGATATTATTATGATATTCATATAATATTCTTTTACAATAATAATATTATATGAGCTTATAAATTTTTGAATGATAGAAAAATTCATACGAAGTGCTTGAAAAGCAAATTTCAGAAGCCAAGGAAAAAGAAGACAACCTCGGCAAGGAATTGAAAAAAGAAGAAAAGAATTTAACCGAACTTAACAAGTTGGTCAAGGCAGACGAAAGCTGTAACAGGAAAAGGACTTGAAACAAAGCCTTTTTCTCTTTTGACAAGAAGCCGGTAGCCTCAAAAAGGAACTCTTATTTGGAAAAGAAAGAGGTAAATTTTGACCTCCAAGTTCTCGCTCGAAGCTCTCGAAGAGAAAATGATTTTTTTTTACCCCTATTGAAGCAGAATTTTTCTCTAGAAAGAGGCAAAAGAAGGCAAATTTGCCAATACAAACAGAAACTTTGAGGGTACTCATTTTCCAAAAAATGGAACCGGGCAACGTAAACTTTTTGAGCATGCAAGGCTCTTTCTTTCTTTCGTCAACCTGTCCCTAATCCCTGTGATGGCCTTTTCCTAAAGCTTGACTAAGATCTTAAACACCTGTTTAGCATTGAAGTCAATTCCAAGGAATTTCGATTCTCTTTAGCTCGAATTCAAATCCTTTTTTGTAAACAATTCGATAATATTCTGTTTTTAATAAATTATTTTTCCATTATTTTTAAATTTATTATTATTTATATTTATTAAATAGTTATAATATATATTTTAACTAATAATTATAATATTATAATTTTATTTTATTTATTTTTTAAAATAAATTAAAATATTTTTTTATAAAATATTAAATAAATTACTTATTATAAATTTATAAATGTTATTTAATTATAATTATATTCATTAATTAACTCTCCATTTTTTTTTGTATTTGTTTCTACTTTATAATTGGTTTCAACAATACATTCATTTAATTCACAATTATCTTCAATAATACAATTCTCTCCAATTATACTATTAATAATTTTACAATTTTTTCCGATTTTTACATCATCAAATATTAAACAATTAATAATTTTACTTTTTTCATCTACTTGCAAATTTTTTCCTGAAACAACTTTTGTAATAATACAATCAGAATTAAAAATATTATTTCCATCTGCAATATAACAATCTTCACTTATATTTTTAATTTCTTTTATTCCTTCATTAAATTTTTTATTATTTTTTAAATTTTCATTTATTAAATTTGCAAAATTACTAAAATAATGTTTTAAATTTTTTTCAGTTTGGAAAAAAATTTCATTAATTTTATCATAAGGTTTTTGTATTTCTTCAATAGTTAAAAACAAAGAAGGAAAATCATAAATTTTATAAATAAATTCATTTTCTTCGTTATTTTTATTAATAATTTTTGTATTAACATTTATTCTAATTTTTTCATTTTTATTTGTATTTAAAATTTCATTATATGTTTTTGAATATGTTTTATTAATTAAAAATGGAATAAAATTATTTGATAAATTATTTATTGATTTTTTTTGTTTTTCTTCTTTAAATTTATCACTTTCGATTATTTTAAAAATATTTTTGTTAAAAATATAAAAAGATATATCTTCATATGCATATAATAATTTTAAATTTTTACAATGTCTTAACATATTTTTTTGTATTTTTAATTTATTTTTTTCTTCAACATCAACAATTTGACAATATTCAACTTTTTTTAAATTATTTTGTTCATTAAAATTACTTTTATTTTCTTTAATACAATCTTCATTATTCACATAATATAAACTTAATTGATTATTATCTTTCATAAAACTTAATTTTTTATTTGAAATATTTGAAAAATTATCATTTAAAATAAAACTAACTAAACTTTTTTTTTCAAAATGATTATCAATAAACTCAAATAAATCAAAATTTAAAATTGAATCACATGAAATTAAAATAAAATTATTTTTTGTTATTGTATCTTTAATTAAACTAAAAATATCAGTTTCTTCTTCTGTTGAAGGAAGATAAATTACTTCAAATTTTAATCTTTGAATATTTTGATTAAAAAATTCTTCAAAAACTTGTCTATGTTCTTCGTATGTTATTAATTTAAAATATTTTATATTATTTCGTTCTAAAAATTCTAATTGATATGACAATATTGATTTATTTAATATTGGAAGAAATGCTGGAGTTTTATATTTAGAAATATTTTTTAACATATTTAAATTTCCACTAAAAATGTAAACATCAATATTAGAAATTAATTTGGAATTATGTATCATTTTTTTAAATAAAAAAATTAATTAATAATTAATAATTTTTAAATAAAATTTAATTTTTTTTTTTAATCAAATAAAATTAATTAATGTTTATTATTGAGTAATATAATTAAATTATTATTTATCATATTTAGAATATAAATATAAAATTTCTTTTTGTTAATTTTATATAATTTTTATATTTTAATAAAATTTAATATATTTAAATAAATATTAATTAATTAAATTAATAATTTATTTTATAAAAAAATTTTTATAAAAATTTCATAATGAAAGTTAATAAATCAGATAAAATAATTTAATTCAAATGATAAATTATTATTATTAAAATTATTATTATTATTATTTTATTATAATTAAATAATTATTAAATAGAATTTCTTACTTATTATTAAAAATATTATCATAATGTCTTTTTCTCAAAAAAATTATTTATAAAAGTTACGATTTTTATATTAATTAGAAAAAAATTATACCTAAATTAAAGACGATTTATATATTTATTTTATTTTAAAAATATATTATATTCTATTTAGTTAAAACTCATAATTTTTTAATTTATTGTGTTTATGCTTCTGCAGCTTTTTCTTCAGCACCTGCATTTTCATTTCCTTCTTTATGTTCTTCTGGATCCCAATGTCCACCAGCTTTAGCTCTATAAATAGCCCAGAAAGAAATTTGAACTGCTCCTAAGAACATACCAATAATATTTGGAACCCAAATTGAAAAATCTGATTGACCTAATCCATAAATAAACCAACAGAAAGAGTTTGCTAAATTTAATATTGAAGTAACAATAGGAATTAAAGTATAATTACCTGTTTTACAAACTGTTAAAAGATTTTCACATGGACCTGCACACATTCCAATATTGACAATCATACAAATCCATTGAGCAGCTAATTGTGGAATCATAGTATAAAAAACATAAAAAATAACAAGAAACATTTCTAACATAATAAAATACCAGAATAAAGTTGGTAAAAATTTGAATTCAGTATAATATATAATCCAAATACTTAACCAAATAACTGTAAAAATACCTCCAATTAAGTTACATACCCATGATTGTAATTGGTTCATTCTTAAAGCTTTACCTACTTGTGATGAGTTTTGAAGAATATTTATCATTAAAGCTATGAATGGACATTCATGAACTTTTCTTTTTCCTTGTATAAGTTCAATAAATTGGAAAACTGGAGAAATAAAGAATACAATGGCAATACAATTACCAATCCAACCTAAGATTGCAGCAAAGAGTTGATTCATTTTTTATTAAAAATTAATTTAATGTATTATATTATATTTATTTTTGTCAAAGGAAGTTAATTGTTATTTTTAATTAAAGTCATATGATGTATTATTTTATTTAAGTTATTTTTTATAATTTTTTAAATTAATAATTTATTTTATAAATGATGAAATGTTTAATTAATTTTATATTAAAATTGACATTATTAATAAAAATATAGATTTGATATATTGATTTTTTTACATTTTTTGAATATTTAATTTATTTATTAATTTATAATTGCATATACAAGATTTTAAATATAAAATAATTAAAATATATTTTAATTTTGATTGAATTTTATTTAATTTATATTTATTTTAATAATTATTATTTAAATAAATAATTATAAATTTATTTAAATTTAATTAAATAAAAAATATAATTTTTTTATATTTTTATATTTACAATATTAATAACAAAAAATAATTATAATAATTTCTAATTTATATAATAATTTCAATTAAAGTTTAAAAGAAAATTATTTTATTTAATTTTATACATTATAATTTAAAAAACAATATCAAATCAATATATTTTAATAATAATAATAAAAATAATTAATAAAGAATATAATTAATATAATAAATTTAATAATTATATATTATAATATTTATTTAGCCTCTTCTTTATTTCCCATATTATTATTAGCCACATTTACATTATTAATATTTGCATTATTAACAATATTATTATTTTGTATCAAATTATTATTTAATAAATTTGTCATTCCCATCATAGGATTAATCCCCATTAAATTAGGAATATTATTTAATCTTAAATTAAAATTTTGAATTAAAGGATTATTTATACCGTTGATTATATTATTCATATTATTTATATTATTTAAATTAGGTATAAAAGGAATATTTCTTTCATAATTTTTGCAATCAAAATTAGGTATTTCTTTTCCTTTAAAATTAGGATCATGAATAAAAAAACAATTATCTCCACGTGTACATCCTAATGAACTATGATAATTTCTACATGGTTTAGTTTTATATTTATTCATATTCATTTTAGAAGCACTTTCCATAAACATTCGAGGGTCTATTATATGATTATTGTTTTTGTTCATACTATTATTATTTACATTATTAACATTATTGTTGTTATTAACATTATTATTATTTGTTGTTGATGTATTATTATTTATATTTGGATTTGTGTTTGAATTTTGGTTATTATTAATATTATTATTATTATTTTGATTTGTATTAACAATATTATTATTATAATTTATATTATTTAAATTAGTATTATTATTTAGATTAAATGGCATTTTTAAAAAATTATTATTAAAATTTAATAAATTATTTCGAAATAATGGATTTAAATTATTGAAATTATTAAATTCAGGTAAACCATTAAAATTTGGGATTAAATTTGTATGTGGGAAAAATCCATTATTCATTTGATTAATAATATTAGAATTATTCATATTATTATTAAGATTAACATTATTATTATTATTAAAATTTTTAATTTTATCATCATTATTATTTTTTTGATTATTTTTATTTAATTGAGTTTCCAATTCTTTTATAATTTTATTTTTAGTTTCTGTTGATAAATTTTCAACTTCATCGAGTTTACTTTTAACTTCTTTAATATTTTCTTCATTAATAATTCCATTTTTAGTTTCAATATATTTAATAACATCATCTAATGTAGTATCATTAGTATAAGTAGCAATTTTTGAATTTTCAATTTTTGGAATATTTTCATCGGAAAAAGAAAATAATTTACTTTCATTTTCTTTAGGTTCGCTAATAGATTGTTCATTTAAATAAGTGACACTTAAAACTTTTTTACATATATCATCTATAATTTTTTTTTCTTTACTATTAATTTCAATTTCAATAATATTTAAACTTTTTTTATCTATATTTAATTTAACTGGGATTCTCCATTCAATTTGAGCAACTTTTGGTTTATCTTTATCCATATTAATTTCTTTTAATCTCATATCTTCAACTTTGTATGAATTTTTATTTTTTCGAACTTCTTCTTGAATTTTTAAATATTCTTCGTTGCTTAAATTTGGTGCGTTTGGTTTGTCTGTGGCTTTAAATATTTTAATATGGAATAAATCTTTGTCATTAAATGATACATCTAAATATTTTTTTCTTGATTCTGGTTTTTTTAAACAACTTTTCTTCCTATATAATTATTATATTAAATAATTAATAAAATATTAAACTATGTGTGTGAAGGAATGAAAAAAGTAAAAATATAATTTTTTTTAATATATTTATATGTATAATTATTTTAATTTTTAAATAATTATTTTTATAAATATATTTTTGAAATAAAAAAAAATATATTTTTATACAAAAATTATTCAAAAATAAAAAATTGTTTAAAATTAAATTAGGTTCATACTTTTTATTAGGGTTAATTAGATTATTATTAATTGAATTTTTAATATTATTATTATTATTAGTTTCGGATGAAGAAAGAAAATTATTATTATTATCTCTATTAGTTTTTTTATTTAATACTTCATTTGTTAAATTTTCTTCTTTATTTTCAGCATCTTTCCGCCATTTTTTAACTAAATTTTCGCAGGGTTTTTTTGATTTATTTGAAGAATTTAAAACTTTTCCTAATTTATTTAAATTTTTGGCTATTTTTGATTTTTTTAAAACATTTACTTTCAAATTACATTTATCACATAAAGAAACTATATTAATAATAATATCTTCTTCATCTGGGGTTAAACTATTTCCTGATGTTATTTGTTCTCTATAGTTGTTAATCCATTCTGATAAAATGTTTATTATTTCTGATTTTGAAATTTCCTCTAATTTTGAATTGTTTGTTATTTTATTTAAATCTTTTGTTACTGATAATCTAGCATTAAATGTTTCGGCGGTTTTCATTTCAGATATTATTGATTGAAAAGAAGAAAAAGAAGAATTTTGGATGTGTGAATTAGAAGACATATTTTAAAGATTTATAAAATTATATAAAAATTAAATATAAATTTTTTTTATATTTATTTAAAAAATGTTATTTATAATTTTATTTATATTTTATTATTTTTAATAATTAAATATATAAATATATTTATAATTATATTAATTAAAAATAAAATTGAAATATATTTCTTTATTATTACTATTATTATTATTTGTATTATTAATATTAGAAATTTCAAAAATATAATCTATTTTACTTAATGTAATATAATTTTCATTATCAATATAATTTACAATTCCTATAATAAAAACTATTTTTTTTTCTAATAAAATTTTATCAATATTATTTTTTATTAAATCTAATTTAAAAATAAAATTTGTTGTTTCATTTAAATTATTATTATTATTATTTAATAAAACACAATAAAAATTATTATTATATTTAAAAAATAAATTTCTAGTTCCTTTATAAATATTAAAGAAATCAATAATATATTTATTATTAATTTCACTATAATAATCTTCAATATTCATAAATAAAATATTATATTTTTTATTTAAAGTATTAATTTCATTATTTTTAATAGTTAAAATATTTGTAAAATATTCAAAAAAAGTTTTTTTAATTAAATAAGTATTTTGAAAATTAAAATTATTTTCAATATTATTATTATTATTTTTAATTTCATCAAAATAATAATTTATTTTTTTAAAATTATTTTGAAATTCTTCTAATGTTTTTTCTTTTAATTTAATTTTTTCTTTTAAATCTTTAATAATAAAAGAATATTTTTCAATTTCTTTATTTAAATTAAAAATTCTGTTATTATAATCAATATTTTCATTAATAATAATTTTATTATTATTATTAAAATTATTATTTTTTTCTTCTTCATTTTCATAAATATTTATTGAATTATAATAAATATCACCATAAATATCGAAATTATATTTAATTTCATTCCAATCAAAAAAAATTTGAATATTATTATTATTATTATTTTTAGTAAAATCATTAATTAATTTATTATTATTTTTTTCAGATAATTTTTGATTATAAAAATTTCTATTTTTATTTTCATTTTTAATATCATCTTTTAAAAAATTAATTTTAATTTTCAAATTTTTTAAAAAACAAATTCTTCTTTCAAATTCATTATAATAAAATTGAAAATTATTAATTTCATTAATACAAAAAATAAAAGAATAAATTTCTTTTTCAATATTATTTAATAAATTTTGATATGATTTTAATTTTTTATTAATTTCATTTATTGAATTTATATTATTAAAAATTTTATTACTATAATCAAAAAATTTAATAAGAACATTATTTGAAATAAAATCTTTGAAATTAAAAACTAATTTTTCACAATCTGATAATAAATTATTAAAAATAGATTGATTAATAATATTTTCATATTCTTTTTCTATTTTTTCTAAATTTAAACCATTATTTATTTGTTTTAAATCATTTTCAAATTTTAATTTTGAATATTTTGAAATAAATTCAGAAAATTTATTAAATTTTTCTTTTATTAAATCTAATTCATTATTGTCTATTATTTTATTAATATTATTTTCTAAATTTAAATCATAAATATTTTTTAATAAATTTTCATATTTTTTTTCTTTGTCTTTTATTTTTTCAGAAAGATTTTTAAATTGATTAAAAATATTTTCTTTTGTTTTTTTTATTTTATTTTCGTTGAATATTTTTTCAAAAAAATCTTTTTGTTTTAATGAATTTAAACTTAATTTAAATTGAATAAATGTTTTGAATTTATTATTTAAATTTTCTAAATGTTTTTGAGTTTCTGAATAAATAAAATTAAAATTTGAAAAATTTTGTTTTAAAACATTTGTTTGAATATTAAAATTTTTATAAAAAACATACAAAGATTTTGTAATGTTTGAAATATTATTTACTAATAAATATTTTATTATTTTTAAATTTGATTGAATTTGAATGTGAGAATTTTTAAAATTTTCTAAAACAATTTTTAATTTATTTATTATTATTTCATTATCATTAAAATTATTATTATTTTCATTATTTTTGTTATTATTATTATTTATATTATTATTATTGTTGAAATTAAAATTAAAATTGAAATTAAATGTTTGTATTAATTCGTTTGAAACATAAAAATTAAAATTTTCATTTTTTGTTTTAAATATTTCATTAAAATAACGTTTATATAATTCATAATTATTATCTAAAGAATAAATATATAAATTATTATCATTAATATTATTATTATTTAAAATATCTAAATTTAAATTTTGTGAATTTGAATTTAAAATTAGAATATCTTTTATATTAATCCCTATATGTTTCTTTAATGAATTTTCTAAATTTTTATATAAATTTTCATTAACAGAAATTTTCAATGTTTCACCAATTTCTGATAAATAAATATTAATTTCATTTTCCATTGTATAAATTTAATTTAAATTTTAAATATAAAATAATAATAATATTATTATAAATAAATATAAAATTAATTTCATTTTCATATTTTATATTTACTATTTATGATTTTTCTAATTTAAAATTTATTTTTAATTTTTATAATTTAATTTATAATTTATTTTTGATAAATATTAACAAAAATTAAAAATATGATTATAAAATATAACATTTTTTATTATTTATTTAATAACATAATAAAAACATCAAAAAAAAATTTTTTATAAATGAATAAATTTTTAAATTATATTTTTCATTTATTAATTAATTTAAATTATTTTCATTAAACAAATTACATATAATATAAATATGATTAATAATTAATAATTTTTATTAATATTTAAATCCTTATTTTAAGTATAAAATAAAAAAATAAAAAACAAAAAGAAAAATTAAAAATAATTTTTTAAATAAATAAAATAAATTCTTAAGTTTAAAAAAATTATTTAATTATAATTATTGACTCAAACTTAAAATTATTTTTATTATAAAATCTTTTTAAATAACATATTATTATTAATATTATTATAATATAATTTAATAAATTAAATAAAGTATTAAATTAAAAATCGTTTCTTAATTTTTTTATTTCATTTTCAATATCATTTTCCATTTTATTAAATAATTCAACATAATTAAAATATAAAATTTCATAATTCATATAAACCAAATCAAGTAAATCTTTTTCTTCTTCATTATATTTATCATAATCTTTTAAATCATCAAATATTTTACTTGTAACATTTAAATATTTATTTAAACAAGAATAATAAAAACAATCAGCATTTATTTCATTTTCATTACTAATAACGAATTGTCTTACTAAATTTATCATATAAAATTCTTGTTTTTTTTTTTCTTCTATTTTTTCATTAAAATATAATAATCTTCCTAAAACAAATATTTTACTATTTAAATTTTTATTAGATAATATTATTTCTGTTTTATAATAATCATCATTTTGAATATAAACATTATCTAAATAACCAGTCATTTTAGCAGCATTTACAAGAAAGTTATTATACGTATTATTATCTATTAAATTTCTTTTAAATATTATATCATAATTTAATAACTTTGCATCTGTATTAAAAACATATTTTTTACCATAATCAAAAAAACCATTTGCGTTTGTTATAATTAAATTTTTTTTAATTTCTCCATTTTGAATTGAGTCTTTTGAATAATAAAGTAATGAATTATTTAAAGGAAAACTATATAATGAATAAGATGAATCAATTTTATTAAATTCTAAATCGAGAATGTCTGTGATTGGTGTTAAATATAGACATCGTTTTTTTTCATTATCATAATCATCTTGATTTGTATTATTTGAATTAGAATCATTAAAAAAAACTTTTTTAAATGTGTCATATGTTAAAGGATTTGTGTGTTTATTAATAAAATAAAATAATCTTATAAATTCAGTTTTTTTATTGCCTAAAAAAGTTAAAATATTTTCTTTTGAATTTTTATCTACATTTTTTATTGTTGCTATTAAATATTCATATACACCATGTGTGACTTCTTTAACAAAATCAAATAATTCATATTTATTAATTAATTTATTATAATTTTCAGATGTATGATTATAATTTTCTTTTCCAACAAAACTTTCATCATTATTTATAATTTCGAAAATATAATCTACATATTCATTTAAATCATCATTTAATTCGAAAGTATAATTTTGTGCTGTATTATTAAAATATTCTTTAAAAAATTTTTTATCTGCATATTTAAAATATAAAATTTGAATTACTAAAGAAAATGCTTGAGTATATATATCGCTATTCATTGAATTTCCTTTAAAAAAATTTTGTAAAGCAAAAGTTAAATGTTCTTTGTAAGGATATTCAATGCAACTTGTTAATATTCGATTTATTTTTATTTTAAATAAAGTTGTGTTTCCTTTTAAATCAATTGGAGTGAATATATAAGGAAGATTTGTATTAGTATTTATTTTTAATTGTAAGTTTCTATCTTTTGATGTTGAATTAAATATTTTTTTGTAATATGATGTTATATTATCTGTATATGTTTTGTTTATTTCTTTAGATTTAATAAATATTAAAAAATTTAAGAATAGAATTAAAAATAATTTCATTAAAATTTAAATAAAATATTTAATTTTATTCTTAAATGAAATTATTATTATAAACTTAAAAATAAAAAATAATAAATATTTCAAAATCAATAATAAAAAAAACAATTTATAAAATTAATATAAAATTTTCATAATAGAATAATAAAATATGCTAACATCATCATCAAAAACAACAAAAAATCCTCCAAATCAATCAAATGGTATTTCATCATATAACATAAAAACAACAAATAATTACAACATTTCAAATTTTAACATTTCTTTAAAAGAATCTATTCCAGAATTTTCAGATATCCTTTCAATTCCTTCAAATCCCGAAGATTTTTTTACAATAATAGAACAAATAGGAAAAGGAGGATATGGCTCAGTTTATAAAGCTCAACATAAAGTAACTAAACAAATATTTGCAATTAAAATTATTAAATGTCAACTTAATCCGAATGATAATAATATAGACGAAAAAATATCATCTCAATATCAAAATATTCAAAGTGAAACTAATTTAATGAAATTATGTAATTCATCAAAATATATAGTAAAATATTATGGTTCTTATTTTTCATTAAAATCAAATTCATTATGGTTAATATTAGAATATTGTCAAGGTGGAAGTGTGATTGATTTAATGTTAGCAATGGATAGAACATTTACGGAAATAGAAATAGCCTCTATAATAGAAATGACATTAAAAGGTTTAATAATAATTCATGGAATAAATTTAATTCATAGAGATATTAAAGGCGCTAATATTTTAATAGATTCAGAAGGTTATTGTAAAATAGGTGACTTTGGAGTGGGTGTTAAATTAATAGATGGAATAAATGGAAGAAAATCAAAAAAAGGGAGTCCATATTGGATGTCCCCTCAAGTTGTAAGAAATTCCTTATATGATTGTAAAACTGATATATGGTCTTTAGGTATCACTTGTATGGAATTAATTAATGGTGAACCACCTAATAGTGATATTAAACCTTTGATGGTTATGAAAAAAATAGGAGAACATCCTCCTAATGAAAAAGAATTGTTCTTTAATAATGGAAATAATAATAATAATGAAAATATTAGTTATTCAAAAGAATTTAGAGATTTTGTTATGAAATGTTTAATTGAAGATCCAAACAAAAGACCTATGGCCAAAGATTTAATAAATCATGAGTTTATTAAAAAATTTAGTAAAGGAAGAGAATATGTTAAAAATTTATTAAATGAACATTTGATAGATTTAGAAAATTATAGAAAAGAAGAAAATGAAAATAATAATAATGAAAATAATAATAATGAAAATAATATAAGTTATAATACTAATAAAAGTTTTAATGATATAATTAATAATAAAGATGATAATATATATAATAGTGAGTATAAAAATAATAATATTTATAATGAAATAATTACTGATAGTAATATTAAAAATGATGATATTAATCCTTTTTATGAAAATAATAACACTAATAATAATTACAATACTTTCGAAGATGATTATAATATGAATAAATTAAATATAGGAAGTTTAACAAAAGGTTATTTAGAATCTAATAAAAAAAATAAAAATGAATTTACTAATAATAAAAAAACTTTCAATGACAATTCATCTAATTTAGATTATAATAATAATAATAATAGTTTTATTAACAAAAATGAATCTAATAATAATACAATATTAAATTCAAGTGTTATTATAAACGAAAATAATAATGATAATAATAATAATACAATTATTGACACTTCAACTATTATCAATAATAATAATGATGAAAAAAATATTTTAAATACAAACAATAATGATCAACCTGAATTTATGAAATATATTCAAGCAGGTGAATTTATTTATGATGAAAATAAATATAATGAAATTCATAGAAAAAGTATAAATAAAATAAAAAATAAAAAATTATTAGAAATTAAATCGAATTTAAATAATATTAATATTGATGTGAATAATTATTATTCTAATTTTGATAATACAAAATATTCAATTGATAGTAATATTTCAAATTATAGTCAATTAACAGAAAAAATTAATAAATTATATGAAGATAAAAAAATAGAAGAAAAAAAAATTGAAAATAAATATAATAATGAAATTAAAAAATATAAAGAAATTAAAGAAATAATGGAACAAAATAATTTTACTTCAGTTAAAGAATATACTGATTTTATTAAAAAAAGTAGTAGAAGTAATACTAATAATAATAATTCATTAAATGATGGTTTATCAAAAAATAAAATAAATAATAAAGATAGTATTAATAATAGTTTTAGAGATAGTATTAAAATGAATATAAATATTGCAAAAATTAAAAGATTTAATACACATTCTAATTATTTTAAAAATAATAAATGAAATTAACATATATATAATTTAATTTGTTTTAATATTTTATATATAATTCTTAATTATAAATATTTAATTTTATATAATAAAAGATATTATAAATTTTTTTATATAAAAATAATATTATTTTTATAAATTAAAAACATATTTTAAAAATATTTTTTGTTATTAATCAAAAATATTAATTTTTTTATTATAAAATAAATTATATTTAAATAATTCATAATTATTTATCTTTAAAATATATAATATTTAACTTATATAAATTATCTATTATTTACATATAAAATTATTTAAAAAATTAAATAATATATTAATTTAATTGTTCTAGAATATTTCTATTTATTTAATATATTTAATATAAGAACTTTTATATTATAAAATATATAAAAAATTAATGTTACAACTATTTACATCAAGAACTTTAAGCACTGATTCAACAATTAGTGTTCAACAAAAAAATGAAGAAAACATTGAAAAATTTCCATGTTCTTATTGTAAAAAAAATTTTTTATCAAAATCTGCTCAGCAAGCACATATTAAATTTGTTCATGAAAAAATAAATCTTTTATTTTGTCCATATCCAAATTGTTCAAGAAGTTATAATAATAAATATCGTTTAGAAACTCATATAAATAA
>JAEEGL011467461.1_pt1 | contig 15052 bp, 11 predicted proteins | sample 9134231 | NCBI WGS metagenome assembly JAEEGL01 (sample SAMN16246548, study PRJNA631951) | gut metagenome | biome: gut microbiome; feature: rumen; material: fiber-attached | host: Bos | place: Iran: Karaj | collected 2018-10 | reverse complement strand
GTTCGTCCTGAGCCAGGATCAAACTCTTGTGTTTAATCCTTAACTTGGTTTATCTGGTGTCGCAGGCCTCTCGACCCGCTACCGCGATCCAAGTCGAAACTCTTTTCAGAATCAACTGTCGTTTTTCGTTTCAGTTTATGTATCGTTTTCAAGGTCCCTGTGTCCCTCGGGAGTTTGTCGTATCTGGTAAGTTTCCCTGCCATTTCCGACCCTCTCTCTCGGGCGCTCTGTTATAATACCACACCCCCCACCCTAAGTCAACACCTTTTTTTACTTTTTTTTCGATTTTTTTCAACTTTTTTCGCTTTCCGAAGCTTGCTTCTTTCATTTTCTTCGAATGTTCGTGTTTAAATCAAGATACTGTGTTTTTTCTGACAATATACCACAAATATCCGTGTTTTTGATCTTGAAACATTTAGCGGATTTTGTAAATAAAACTGTTTCCGTGTGGAAACAGTAGTGAAATGTCCTTGATGCTATGTCATTGTAGGCCGATATGATCCTGTTTTCATTTCCAACAATTATTCATCCTGGCAAAATCGCAAAGCTCCTTGTCTCTTATATGAAACTGTATTTATCTACCTATATAAAAAAAATGGAGTATCCTCTATTAATAATATAGAGCTATCGAGTCATCTGTTAAGCGGATTCTTTTTTCCGGCTCTCCTGATCGTCAAATTGCTTGATATCAAACAATTAAGTGCCATGTCTCTTTATCACAAGAATTTCATTCTGATACACCATCAATCTATATAATAAAATGTAAGAATCCATCCTATTTTATATTTCCACCGGTACTGCGGCTCCTTCATAAAGACCATATAACCAGCATTCAGCTACAGGGTATTCCGTGATTTCCCGCAAAGCTCGGGCATACCACCGTATTTGCTCACCATACTTGCCAGGGAGATCAGCTGCAGCACATCTGTCTGTCTTATAGTCCACAAGAACCCAATGGTCATCTTCCACAAAGCATAGATCAATAATGCCTTGAACAATTAGTTCGCCATCCAACAATTTGAATCCCCACTCACGCCGGACATCCCGAGCGTTGCGCACGCGTTGTCCAAGCGATGAGTCCACAAAACTGGTCAGGTCGCGCGGTCGAATCAGCTCTCTTTCTTCTTCGGATAAAACTCCGAGCTTAAGCATTTCTTCGAGTTGCGGTTCTATAGGTCGGAAAAAGTCAAGCATAGACAACGCTTTATGTGTAGCTGTTCCGCGTTTTGCCGCTTTTGATTGTTCTGCGCGCTTATATGCTGGTTCTCTGGGCGGCAATGTGTCCAGGTTCAGTGCATGCCGCTTCGTCTCTACCGTTTCTTCCTCATCGATCTGTAAAGCAGCACCCCGCAGTATGGAGGTCACACTCAGCTTGAAAAAGCGGCGCTTAGGTTGTTCCGGTGAGTAGAAAGGATTATCTACAAGGTCATTATTCGCAGGTGGAAGTGTAAAAGTAGTTTCTTTAGGTAGCTGCTGGGCAAAAGAACCCGCACTATGAGACTGAAGGACCCACTGGCTGCCATTGGATGCTATATACAAACCATCTTGTCCAATCAGCAGAGGTTCTTTTAACGCCTGACCGACCCAATCCAGCATGCATCGCGCACATCCGGCTGCATAGTCGCCTTCAGGAAGTTCCCAAACGCTTCGTGCCGTGGTCAAGGACCTTGGAGATGCCAGCAGAATCAACCTTTCCTGTGCTCTTGTCATTGCAACATACAAAAGCCTTGCTTCTTCAGCACAGATCTCACGGCGACGCTTATATTCCAATGCTTTTCCGCATATCGTATGTCCCGTTATTCGCTCATCAACATCACGGCGTTTTATTGCAAGACCGCATGCGGCATCACAACGAAGAAGCTCGCTGTCACCAGGCATTCTGAAAGGCCTTGCCAGTTCCATAAGGATCACTACCGGAAATTCAAGTCCTTTTGACTTATGTATCGTCATGATGCGCACGACATCATCATTTTCGCTCAATTCGTGTGCAGCAAGAGAATCACCTGTCTGCCGGGCCGTTTCACCATAAATCAGGAAATCGTGCAGGGAATACCGCACACCTGGTGCCTGTGCGCGCTCACACAGAAGGCGAAGGTTCGCCTGGCGCATCGAGCCATCTCGCAGCGCACCTGCACGGGCATAAAGACCTGTATCGTACAGAATATGCCAGATCAATTCCTCAACGCTCATATGGCCGGCCCAGAAACGCCATAGGTCCAGCTTATCGCATACTTTAGCAATCTCCGAATCACATTCCCGCAAATCAAAGAACACCTGCCAGAAGGGCTTGCTTAATGTTTCATCCTTCAGGCGGATATTTGCTAATCGCTCACTCGTAAAGCCGAAATATGGACATCGTAATGTCGCCATCAGCGGAACATCCTGATATGGATTATCAATTACACGGAGCAAATTCAGCATATCCCGCACTTCAGGAAGTTCAAAGAACTGAGCATCCGCGTCACTATAGGCAGGTACGCCTTCGTTAGCAAGAATCTTTGCAATTTGCGCTGCTCTTCCGGATGCATTTCGCAACAAAATCACACAATCACGGTAACGCAGTGGCCGCATACCTTCTTTGCAACGAATCGAAGTACCGATCAGCGCACGAATGCGCTGTGCAGCCAGCTGTGCTTCATACATCCAGCCTTTACGGGTATCTTCTTCGTCCTTGTCATTTTCTTCGTCCAAAGATTCATCAATCAGATGAAGTTCAACAGGTGGATCACCTTCTGTAGGAATACCGGCACGCAGCTGCGCTGCTTCATCATAATCAATTTCAGTAGCACCGCGACGCATGGCACGCTCAAATACACAGTTTACTGCAGCAAGAACATTCCCGCGGCTGCGAAAATTACTGCTAAGAAGTATTTTTCGTGCCGCTGCATCACTTTTTTCTTCAAATTGATTATATTTTGCAAGAAACAGGCTGGGATCTGCGAGACGAAAACGGTAAATGCTCTGTTTGACATCACCGACCATGAACAGTCGGTTATTTCCATTATGTACACATCGGACAATTGCTTCCTGTATAGCAGATACATCCTGATATTCGTCAACAAAGATCGCGTCATATGCTGATGATACCTGTAAACGTATACGTTCATCAGATAAAGCTAACAACGCCCGGTGTTCAAGATCATTATAATCCAGGAGATCTCTTGCTTCTTTCATCTCGGCATAACGGGACTGGATATCCTTTGTCAGTGCAATCAAAGCACGTAATGCAGGTAACGTATATTCAATTTCATTTTTTGCTTCTTCCATATCGCGCGGAACCATTATAGATGCTTCAGTAGCGAGATCCTTCATCCTGTCACGTAGTTTGCCAAAGTGTTCTGCCAATGTCGGATCATATTCCGCGTTCTTTGGTGCCCGCGCCTTTTGTGAAAAATGAAGTTCTGTCTGTCCCGGCTCAGGTTTACGCATTTCCTGCTGAAGCAGTTCAAGTACGATCCTGTCATTTTCAGCAGTACTCTGCAAATACTTGGGTGCATTCGGACGATCTAGAAGCGCTTTACATTGTTCATTTAGCTGCAAAGCGCCTTCCAGTCGCATCAGAGCTTCTTTTTTCATTATGAGCAGAAATGGTTTAAGTCCTTCCCCAAGCGGGTCTGACATTATATTATATAAGAATCCCTGTGGATCAGCCTGTGCCTGAAGAAAATAATACAGCTGTTTTGCCATTTCAACAATCTGAACATCACCGTATTGGCTGATCAGTGCCTTTGCATCTTTTTCTTCACTTGCGCACAGTTCTTCCATTGCATCATCAATTGCTCTCATAAATAGGGGATGCAACGTGGTTTCATCTGCAATTTTTGCCATAGGATCAACATCTGCTGCCTGAAAATGTTCCCTGATGATATGGTGACAGAATACATGCAGTGTACTGATCTGTGCATGGCGTGCTGCACGCAGCTGCATGCGCATATGTTTATTATTTGCTGTTTCGTTTGAAATCGCATTTGTCAGCCTTTCACGCAGTTCAGCTGCAGCAGCTCTGGTGAATGTGATAATCAACAGTCGATTGATATTTCCGCCATCACGAAGCATCTGCAGGACATGCTCTACAAGTACTGCAGTCTTTCCGCTTCCAGCAGCTGCACTTACAAGTGTCTCATTGTTTCTGGCTTCAATCGCCTGCCGCTGAGCATCTGTCCAATTAGGCATAGGAATCCTCTCTTGTTTCACGTGAAACAATTCAGTTGAAACCATAAAGCATATGTTTCACGTGAAACATTTCTATTTGATAAAGATTCTTTTTGTTTTTATCTTCTGTTTTATTCAGAGCGTTTGTCTTTTGCCTTCTGTATCTGGGTTTATTACTTCGCTCTTTGTTCTTGTCAGTATTATTCTTTCATCGGTCAGTCATTCCAGTTCTTATACATGCGTTATATATACCTTCTATATAATAATAGAAGTCGCTCTTTATCTGCAACTTCTTTTTCACGTCTTCAGTCAGTTAATCAACTTCATTGTTTCACGTGAAACAAAAAGCCCTCCTGAGGGAGGGTTTATGTTTCATGGATGTTTTTCAACGATCTCGTGTCCTTTATGTATACAATTTGCTGGGACAGTTCCGCGTACGGAAGTAAGCGGATAGACCTGAGCGTTTCTTCCTATAATTGTTCCCGGATTCAGAACTGAATTGCACCCGATTTCAGCCCAATCTCCAAGCATAGCGCCCATTTTTTTAAGGTTCGTCTCCAATGTCTCGCTTCCATCCCGGATGACAACAAGTGTACGGTCGCCCTTTACATTACTGGTTACAGCACCCGCACCCATATGTGCATGATATCCGAGAATGCTATCACCAACGTAATTATAATGAGGAACCTGTACATTATCGAAAAGAATAACGTTCTTCAGCTCCGTACTATTGCCTACGACTGTATTGCAGCCAATCAGAGCGCTTCCGCGAATGTATGCACAATGCCGCACTTCTGCACCATGGTCAATAATGACATATTCGCCAAGGCATGCCGTAGGAGCTACAACAGCGTCACGTGCGATCCATACGTGCGGGGCTGGATGTTCGAACTCATCTTTCGGAAGTTCTGCACCAAGTGCCTCGATCATGGGCTTTATGCCACTCAGCGCTTCATGCGGCCACATGAATTTTTTCAGATATTCTGCCGCACGTGTATGGGTCAGATCAAACAACTCTTCTACCTTATACATGTTAGGCCTCCTGGGCAGCATGACCGCTGGCCCTGATTGCTTCTGTTACCGTGTCAACGGCTTCCTGTGCACTTTCAGGAAGCGCTGCTTCGCTCATAACTCTTACTACAGGTTCAGTACCGCTCTTACGCAGCAGTACACGCCCGTTTTTGCCGAGCTGATAACGCGCTTCTGCTAGTGCCTTCTGTACTGCCGGGTCATCTATAGCCCCTTGCTTATCATCCACGCGGATATTGACCAATACATGGGGGAAACTGACCATAGGCTCATGTAGTTCGCTGAGAGGGCGCTTCTGTCCAAGCATCGCTTCCATGATCTTGATTGCTGTCAGCAGGCCGTCACCGGTCGTCGCAAACTTGGAAAAGATAATGTGTCCGCTTTCCTCGCCGCCCAGGAGATCGCCCCGCTGATGCATGCGCTCATATACGAAACGGTCTCCGACGTCCGTCTGTTCATAGCCAATGCCGAGTTCATCCAGTGCACGGTAAAGACCCATATTGCTCATTACAGTCGTAACAACATGTGTGTCGCCAAGCACTCCTTTGCGTTTCATATAAGCTGCATATATATACATAATGCGGTCGCCATCGACAATGTTACCCTTTTCATCTACGGCAATGCAGCGGTCGGCGTCACCATCGAAAGCAAAGCCTACATCCAGCTTGTTATCAAGCACAAGTTTGCGCAGATTTTCTATATGCGTGCTGCCGCAACCGTTATTGATGTTTTCACCATTCGGCCGGTTGCCTACAACATAAGTTTCCGCACCCAGTGCCTTGAATACGCTTTCACCAAGCTGCCAGGTGCTGCCGTTGGCACAGTCAAGGCCTACACGTACGTCCTTATAGCTGTGCGTTGCCAGAGAGATCAGATACCCGATATAACGATTACGTCCTGCAGCATGGTCGATGACACGGCCGATATGCTCGCGCTGTGCATAGGGCACAGTATCTTCAGCATCAAGGAATGCTTCAGCTTTCGCGATAATCGAGTCATCCATTTTTTCACCCAGACCGTTGATCAGCTTTATGCCGTTGTCCCAATAAGGATTATGGCTTGCGCTGATCATTGCGCCGCAGTCAAACTCCTCCGTACGTGCTACATAACTGACGCTCGGAGTACTGGTAACATGCAGCAGATAGGCATCCGCACCAGCACTCGTCAGGCCTGCGCAAAGTGCGTCTTCCAGCATATATCCGGATGCGCGTGTATCCTTGCCGATCACTACCTGCGCGCGACGGGCGGCACTGCTGTAATAGCTCCCCAGAAAGCGTCCGAGCTTAAAGGCGTGCATGGCCGTCAGGTCACGATTGGCCTCTCCGCGGAAGCCGTCCGTTCCGAAATACTTACCCATGGGTATCCCTCCAAGAATGCATAATTATACTTTAATTGTAACTTTATACTTTGATATCTGTGGCCGCTCCGTCATCGACAAACATCGTAACATCCGGATGCAGGCGTAGTACTGACGCAGGAACGTCAGCAGAAACGGGGCCTGTAACAGCGCCCGCAATTGCCTGGGACTTACCAGCACCGAAGGCCATCAGGATAATGCTGCGCGCCTGCATGATGGTATGAATGCCCATCGTCACCGCCTGCTTAGGCACTTCATTAATAGAAGCAAAAAATCGCGCATTAGCCTGCCGGGTGGATTCATTCAAATCGACGATATGTGTCAGAGCATCAAATGAGCTTCCCGGTTCGTTGAAACCGATATGCCCATTATTGCCGATACCCAGCAGAAGCAGGTCGATTCCGCCCGCTGCTTCGATCATTTTATCATAATCCGCTGCATTTTCAGGTGTGGTATGCACCCCGTCAGGCACATGCGTTTGTTTGAGGTCGATATCCACATGATCAAACAGCTTTTCCTGCATGAAATGCCGGTAGCTCTGCGGATGATCCCCGTTAAGGCCTACATACTCGTCCAAATTGAACGTTGTGACCTTCTTAAAGGAGATGATTCCAGCCTTGTACTGCTCAATCAGCTTTCCGTACAGTGCTTCTGGCGTAGAACCGGTCGCCAGCCCCAGTACGGCGTCCGGCTTTCTCCGCAGCAAAGCGGAAAACCGCTCTGCCGCCTGGTTTACGCATTTCGCGGTGGAATCGATTATGACCTGCATATTTCTTCCTCAGCGGATAACATCCACGCCCATATACGGACGCAGTACTTCGGGCACAGTTACACTGCCGTCTTCGTTCTGGTAGTTTTCCAGAACTGCGGCTACGGTACGGCCAACAGCTACGCCGCTGCCATTCAGTGTATGGCAGAACTGCGGCTTTGACTTGGCGTCCTCACGATAACGGATTCCTGCACGGCGTGCCTGGAAGTCCTCGCAGTTGGAACAGCTGGAGATCTCCACATAACGGCCATAGCTTGGCATCCACACTTCGATATCATAGGTCTTTGCTGCGCTGAAGCCCATATCACCAGTGCTCAGTGCTACCACACGGTAGGGCAGGCCCAGCAGCTGCAGGACTTTTTCCGCCTGACGGGTCATGCTCTCCAGTTCCTCATAGCTCTGCTCGGGCTTGGTAATCTTGACCATTTCAACTTTATTGAACTGATGCTGACGGATCAGTCCGCGTGTGTCGCGACCGGCACTGCCGGCTTCTGCACGGAAGCAGGCGCTGTAAGCGCAGTGGCGGATCGGCAGATCCTTACCATCGAGGATCATATCACGGTACAGATTGGTTACAGGAACTTCTGCCGTGGGGATCAGGAAGGTATCCTGATCTACCTTGTAAGCGTCTTCTTCAAACTTAGGCAGCTGGCCGGTACCGGTCATTGTCTGACGTGTGACCATGTAAGGAGGCAGGATTTCGGTATAGCCGTCTGCCGCATGCGTATCCATATAGAAATTGATGATCGCACGCTCGAGTCTCGCACCCAGACCACGATATACGGTGAAGCGCGCGCCGCTGATCTTCGCCGCAGCATCAAAATCAAGAATATTCAGATCAGTACCTATATCCCAGTGCGCTTTGGGCTCCCAGCCGAAGTCACGCGGCGTGCCCCAGCGGCGCTGTTCCACGTTTTCGGTGTCGTCTTTGCCGATAGGCGTGGTCGGGCTGGGATAATTGGGCAGACGGAGCATGAACTGATTGACATATTCCTCGATGTCCTTCAGTTTTTCGTCAGCTGCCGCGATTTCATCGCCCAGAGCACGCATTTCATCCATAATAGGCTGTGCGTCGCCGCCTTCACGTTTGATCTGGGCAATGCGCTTGCTTTCCTCATTGCGGCGGGCCTTCAGGGCTTCAGCCTCGCTAAGCAGAGCACGACGCTGTTCTTCCTTCTCCAGGAATTCACTCAGGTCGATAGTGCTGTTGCGGTTTTTCAATGCCTCGATCAGTTCCTGTGGATTCTGACGGATACGGCGGATGTCTAGCATAAGAATGTCCTCCTAATGTAGTATATGAGAATGAAAAAAGTCGTTCCCTGTCATACAGGGACGACCGTAGCCGCGTTGCCACCCCGATTGCTGCCTGAGCAGCCTCTCGTGTGCGCTGTATGGGGCGCTTCCCCCGCGGCTCATCGCCGCGCGCTCCAGGGTGGAACACCATCTGCGCGCCGCCGTTTTACACCAGCCAACGGCTCTCTTTGCGCGCGCGGGACGGATAAACCCGTTCATTGCGTACTTGGGTATTATAGCAGGGAGAAAAGGAAAATGCAACATGAACACATATTTTCAGGCCCCAAAACCGCTCAAACAATAGGAAATCAGAAGAAAACAATGAAAAAAAGACCGATCATGGCAGGCTTTCATCTTCTGCGCTGTAAAGGAACAATGTTTTGCTTGACAAATACTGTGATTTGATAAACAATCTGCTTGGTTTATAGAAAGGCTGCGGATGGATCAAGGATGATTTATTTCTCACGATCAGTCAATCAGCAGTAACTTACTGAACCGCCATCAATCAGATCCCATTAAACTGGAGAAAACATGAAGCAAGCCAAGGGGTTGAATGCCCTGTATTCGGCAGTACAGGGTACATATTGGATGTCATACTGCGTTTCTGTAACTTTCGCAGTAATTTTTCTGCTTGCACACGGCAGCAACAATACAGAGGCAGGTATCGTGCTTTCAACGGGTTGTCTGTTCGGAGCACTGCTGGGAGTGCTGCTTGGCGCACTGATCGACCGTCATCCCGGCTGTACCGTGCCCAGACTGTTTCCCTGTTTGATGGCGGGGCAGGCGTTGACACTGGCGCTGATGCTTATACTGCAGCCTCATGGCCTTGTATTGGGTGTCATCTATTCTCTGTATATGGCTTTCTTTATTGCTGTAGGTGCTTTGGACCTTAAGCTGTACGGCGACTTGTCGAACAGCGGCAGCATCAATTATGGTCTTGCCCGCGGCATGGGTTCTCTGGCTTACGTGATTGCCTCCGTCTCGCTCGGAATGATCGTCAAGCATTTTTCCGCAAACGTTCTGCTGTATGCGGGAATAGTAATATGTATATTGGAAGCAATAGTTCACTGGATCATTTTCCAACGAATGCCCGCCGTATCCGTAAGAACAGTCGCGGAACGCGGTACAACATTGGTACGTTTTCTGAAGGGAAACAGGAATTATTGTCTGCTTCTGCTGGGTGCAGTACTCCTGTTTGTCCCACATAGCCTGCAAGCCAGCTTCCTGATCAATATAGTACGCGCCGTCGGCGGAAATGAAGCGGACATGGGACTGGTGGACGGTTTCACTGCCGCAGTAGAGATTCCCATCATGCTGCTCTACGCCGTGCTTGCACGTCGCCTGAAGCACAGCCGGCTCCTGCGAATCTCTGTAGTCATGCTCACCTTTAAAATTCTCGCCATGGCGGCAGCAAAAAGCATTGGCGGACTGTATGCAGCATCTCTGCTGCAGATGCCCTCTTATGCACTGTACATCGTTGCTGTCGTGCCTTATGCCGCAATGGTGACCGACCCCAGAGACTTTGCAAAAGCCCAGAGCCTGATCAATGCCATGCCAACGGTAGGTGCTGTGATCACAGGCCTTATAGGCGGAAGACTGCTGGACATACTGCCGGTGTCACAGGTCCTTTATATTGCGGCTGCAGTCAGCTGCCTTGGTACTGTTCTTGCCCTGTTAGGAACCAGAAAGGCGCCGGATAAGGGGGAACAGGAACAGATATGAAGCATACTGAAAGCTTTACGCCGCTGTTTTCCGTACTGCAGGCATTCTATCTGGTTGGATACTGCGTAGCTGTCGCATTCGCAGCGATGCATCTGCAATGGAGAGGCTGTACCAATGCGGAAGCGGGGCTCGTGCTTGCAGCCGGCTGTCTGCTCGGGACGCTGCTCGGGGTTCTCGTGAGCACGCTTATCGACCGACATGCAGCTGTGACTGTAAAACGTCTGTATCCGCTTATGTTTCTGGGACAATTGCTGTCTATCATCGCCCTGATTGCACTGCCGCTGAGCATTTCTGCCGTTAAAGCAGTCTATGTTCTCTATATGGCCTTCTGCCTGGTCGTCAATCCGCTTGATCTTAAGCTGTATTCCGATTTGTCCTATGCCGGAAAAGCGCCAAATTACGGTTTCTCCCGCGGTATGGGTTCGCTGGCATATGTCATAGCTTCTATGGCACTCGGCCCGGCTGTACGCCGCTTTTCCGCAGCATTGCTTCCTTGGGCAGGCCTTGTCATGTGTCTCCTTCAGGCAGTGGCACATGTCGTGATGTTCTCACGTATGCCTGAAAGTAGCGTCAGTACGATCAGCGTGCGCGGTGTGCCGCTGCTGCAGTTTCTTCGCGGCAACAAACGTTATTGCCTGCTTCTGTTAGGTGTTGCACTTCTTTTCGTCCCACAAACTGCGGTTTCCAATTTTAGAATCAATATTGTCCGCTCCGTGGGTGGCAATGAGTCCACCATGGGACTGCTGACTGGCTTTACCGCTGCCAGCGAAATTCCGTTCATGCTCCTCTTTACACACATCGCACGCAGATGGAACACCGGTACCCTAATGCGTTTTTCGCTGTTTATGTTTACCGTTAAAATCGCTGCTATGGCAGCGGCCAACAGCATCGGCACCTTGTTTGCAGCATCGGTCCTCCACGGTTTCTCCTATGCGCTTTTCATGGTCACTGTGGTAGGCTATGTGCAGAAGGTGACTGATCCCGCCGATTCGGCCAAAGCACAGAGCCTGATGGCATCCATGTCCACAGTAGGTTCTGTCATTGCCAGTCTTTCCGCGGGATTTCTTCTGGACGCTATGCCGGTATCCAGCGTATTGTGGCTGGCCGCAGCATTCAGTGCGCTCAGTACCGTAATCGCGTTCCTGGGGCTTGAAAAAAACCCCGAAAAAGCACCTGCACAGGAATCCAGATAATCCATATCCTGCCATGTTGTGTCCCAAAACCAGCAAGCTCATTGTACATACAGTTTTTTCTGCCGGTCATACCGGCAGTTTTCTTGTTTACGCATGTAAAAAAAGTAGACGGACAGCCATTTATCATGATATACTGTAAAAGTATCCGTATGCCTAAATGCGGACGGAAGGGGACAGAAAAAATGGCCAGAAACTGGTGGAAACTGTTGATAATCGCCGTGCTGATCGCACTGATGCTGCTATTCGTGCCTTCACCGGTGTCCAATTACGACGCCTTTGCCGAAACCGTTGAACTGGAGCACGATATCCGTGTAGGCGGCGTCAAACCCCAGTGGGATGCTTATACCGGTATTCCCAAGAAATGGGTCAGCTACGCTGGCGAAGCGCATTATGAGGATCCATCCATCAGTGTGGACCTGGTAATGGGTGAACGCTTTTTAGATACTTATTACTGCTATGCAGTGATCAAGATCTCAAACGGCTCTCAGATCCGTACTGCCTTCTCCGATGATAACTTCAAGGATCACAAGGTATACGGTTACAAGATTGCCGAAGCCAAAAATGCAGTATTTGCTATCAATGGCGATTTCTGCAAGAACAAGGAGAATCCCCGCGGCTTCATGGGATACATCATCCGTGAAGGCAAGGAGTACCGTGACATCCCCAAAGCTGAAAAGGCATGGGCTCAGATTGATTCCCGTACAGGTGTACGTTATCTGGACTGGGATATGCTGATTATCGACCAGAACGGTGATTTCCATGCTATCCTGGAGCCGCGTGAAACGAGCGTAAACGAATGGATCGCGGAACATCCCGATCTCCAGATCATCAATACGTTCAATTTCGGCCCGGCAGTAATCATAGACGGTGAGACCACACGCGAAACCTTCAATAACATCAAAGTCAATCCCAATACCGACTGGATCGGCACATATAAGGAGACCCAGCGCATTGCTGTGTGCCAGCTGGACGCGCTGACATATCTATGCGTAACCTGCGAAGGCCCGGAAGACAAGAACAGCAAGGGCATGACCATGGATGAATTCGTACAGTTGCTACGTGAGATCGAAAGCAAGCTGGATGGTTACTCCATCCGTGTTGCCTATAACCTGGATGGCGGCAGCAGCAGTACTTTCATCTTTAAGGATCCTTCCCGCAATGGTCTGACCAAGATCAACGCCCTGACCCGCGCTAACTCACAGCGTCAGCTGTATGACATTATCTATTTTGCCAGCGCCTGGCAGAAGTAAGCGCCGCAATCGGCTATATATAATAAGAGGAAATAACGATGTACGAAGAAAGTGATATCCTTTTCCATCTGTTCGGGCTTCCGGTATATCCCTATGCGCTTTTTCTGGCGCTGGGTGCCCTGATCGCCCTGTTCATGGCACTCTACCGTACTAGGAAAACAAGCGTATCTGCATCCGCCGTACTAACCTTTGCGATGCTTTCGCTGCCGCTCAGCGTTATCTTCGCACGCCTGATCTTCTGTGTATGCCGTCCGGGCGAGATTGTTGATGCAGGCATGGGCATCATCTGGCGTATCGATTACGGCGGGTTCTCATTGATGGGAACCTTTATCGGCCTGCTGCTGGCAGCGATCCTTACAAAGGCTCTCGAACATGTATCTTTCCTGGATCTTTGCGACACCGTGATGCCCGGATTGCTCGTGATGCTCGCCGTTGCGCGTCTTGGCGAAGGTGCAACAACAAATGGTATCGGTGTGGATGTGCAGATCGAAGCCCTGCGCTTCTTCCCGCTGGCACGGCTGGATGCATATGATGACTACTGCTATGCGGTTCATATGGGCGAAGCACTTACCGCGCTATGTGCCGGTGTATATACTCAAACCATGCAGCGCCGCGCACGCGGACTGGTAAGCGGACTCGGCCTCGTTGTCGTTGCCGCTGCCCAGATTCTCTGGGAAGCCCTGCGCCGTGACGAAGTCCTGATCTTCAGTTTCGTGCGTATCACGCAGGTGTTTGCAGCCGTAGTACTGCTCGTCGTGCTGATCCTTTCTCTGCGCCGCAGCGGATGGCAGAAAAAGAGGGTCGTATTCGCAAGTATCTGCATGTTCCTGGGCATCGTAATTGTGGGCATGAACGAGTTCTTTGCGGAAAGCAAACTGATCTCTTTCATTCCCGCCTGGCTTTGCTATTCCATTGATGCCGTTACCGTCTCGCTGATGGGTCTCATGACCGCACGCGCACTGCGTGATGCCTGTGAAGGAGCACAAAAATGAGCGGAAAGAAACTCATCGTCTTGCTGATGGTCCTGTGCTGCCTGTTTATATCCGCCGTAGCCGAAATAGTCCCCCTTGAGCTGAATGAAAAAGCAAGGGAGCCCTATGAGGAATGCTATACCAGCGCAACACACTACGAAGATCCTTCCATTACGGTAGACATCTATCCTGAAAACCGTATATACGGTACCAATTATGTGTATGCGATCATCAAGATCGCGGACGGTTCGCAGCTGCGTACCGCCATGGCTTATAAGTATAATTCGGACTATACCGTACATGGTACCGTAATGGCTATCGCAAATAATGCGGTATTTGCCATAAACGGTGATTTCTACAATTTCTATGATTACGGGTATCTTGTCCGCCAGGGACGTGAATACAGAACCCGCCCCAATAAGTATTGGGATGTCCTGATTATCGATCAGTACGGTGATTTCCATCCCATCCGTGAACCAAGCAAGAGCAAGATCGCTGCCTGGCAGACAGAGCATCCAGATCTGCAGGCTATCAACACCTTTAACTTTGGTCCCGTTCTGGTGGAAAACGGACAATGGCTACAGGAATCCTTTAATAATAACAATGTCAAGAATTTCTTCCAGATCGCTGGTGGCAAGCAGTATGCACGCATGGCTATCTGCCAGCTAGACAAACTGACCTATATGTTCTGCTGCTGTGAAAGCGTGCTGGATGAAAACAGCGAAGGCCTGACTCTGAACGAATGGGCGAACTGCATCCGTGAGATCGACAACAAGATCGAAGAATATGATATTCAGGTAGCCTATAATATCGATGGCGGCGGTTCTGCGACCATGGTATTCCATAATGAGAAAATCAATTCGCTGACCAACCCCAAGATCCGTGACTTGAGCGATATCGTCTATTTCGTTTCCGCATGGGCGGAAGAAGGACAGTAATCTATGTATTTCTTTACAGAACCTACCCATGAAGCCCTGTTCACATTGCTGGGCATGCCGGTTTATCCATATGCGCTGTCTGCAGCTATCGGTGCGCTGATCGCACTGTGCATGGCTTTGTCGCGCACAAGGAAAACCGGTATTTCCGCTTCTGCCGTAATGACCTTTGCTATGTTCGCTGTACCGCTGTGCGCGTTGCTGGCGCGCCTTGCTTTCTGTGCCTGCCGCATTGTGGATGTGCTGGACTTTGGCATCGGCTATATTTTCCGTCTTGACTACGGCGGGTTTTCCATCATAGGAGCAACGTTGGGTGTACTGCTCTCCGCATGGATCGTCAAGAAGATCCACCGTGTTTCCTTCACAGGCCTTTTAGATACC
>JAEEGL011258718.1_pt1 | contig 15052 bp, 12 predicted proteins | sample 9134231 | NCBI WGS metagenome assembly JAEEGL01 (sample SAMN16246548, study PRJNA631951) | gut metagenome | biome: gut microbiome; feature: rumen; material: fiber-attached | host: Bos | place: Iran: Karaj | collected 2018-10 | reverse complement strand
CGCCACGGTAGTGATGATGTAACCTATGACGTATTTGCCGGTCTTATCCACGTACCAAAGAAGAAGGACACTTAAAAAAGCGGCCATGAAATTAATAAGTCCCGCGGCCACCGAAAGACCCATTACTATACTCTGAACTCCGGCTATGATGCTGACCGCAATGCCCGCAATACCAAGGACTTTAAAGAGCGTAACGTCAATGGCTGAATCTTTCTTGAGATAATGCCAGAATTTTTCCCTTAATCCCTTCATACCCTTTCTCCGCCGACAGTAAAGTAAAATTTGCCTTTTGTTACTCACAACAGTATACTGTCATTGCAAAAAAAAGACAAGCGGGGCATTCTCGGCCCCGCTTGGCATAATTCAAATATTAAAACAAACTTGTGAAAACATCGAAGCCAATGCTTGCCACATTGGCAGCAGCACTTGCCGCAGTGTTGGCACGGATGTGCTTAACGTTCTTGGCAATCTCAGCTTCATGCTCAACGAACTTTCTTTGCATGTCTTCCATTCTCCATCTGTGAAGCTGATCATCGAACATGGCAAGCGCATCGTTTAAAGTCTCTGCGCGATTGTCCTTCATTACTTTGTAAATATAGTCCATAGCGGTTCTATATCTGTAATCTTCGGGAATCACATAAAGGTCTGAGGACTTTTCATCCATGATCTCAAAACCGCGCTTAACCTCTTCCAATGCATCTTGCATCTCGTTAACATACGCATTCTTTAAATACTGAGGCTCAATCACTTTCTTATATACGACAAAAGCGATTACACCGAGAACCAACATCGACGAAGCCATTACTTTACTCTGAATGAACTGGATCTTCGAAACCAAAGAGGCAAAGAAAAAACTTATAAGAAAGCATATAGCCGCTAACCCGATTATAAACTTCTTTTTCAGACCCGCCTTCTTCTCTTCGGCTGCCTTTTGGATTCTTTTTCCGGCCTCAATGTGTGAATAACTCTCATCAAACGTTTTGTAGGCTCTTTCAACTTTTTCAAACATTTCGCTCATTTCTTTTTCTCCCGTATATCTTATCTATCAGAATGTCATTCTGGCGCCGAGACGTGCTACACTTAAGCCCAAAGCAAGGGTGCTGTTAACTTTATCAATTCTCGCCTGCTCGGCACGATCTTTCGCTATCTGAAGTCTCTGAGTCATAACAGCTTCTTCTTTCCAGCGTGCAACCTGCTTTTTCAAAAGTTCCATATAGGCAGGGAGCGAATCGGCACGATTATCTTCAGCCATTTTCATTAAATATGCTGCGGACTGAGGGAAACGGATCTCTACAGGAATGAAATCCACAAGTTCGCTGTTTTCTTCGAAGACACGGTTCCCCGCTGCAACATGTGCGTTTATGTTGTCGATCATGGGCTGGAACTTTTTCATTGCCTCGTCCTGATTGGACTGTATCTTTTTCTTCCAAATGAGAGTCCAGATATATATGGCGCCGAAAAAACCGCCTACTGCGTATACAACCAAAAAAACGAACATAAACTCTGCAGCGGCAATCGGAAACTGAGCAACTTGTAATAACTGCAAAATAGTCCACCAGACAAACAATATCACAGGCAGGAATATGATCACCTGTCTTGCAGCATTCTTTGCTTCCTCTTCAAGGGTCGCCAAAGCAACTCGTTTGTAGTTGCTCTCGATTTCATCTGCCTCGTTATAAAATGAAAAGGCTTCTACGCAAACATCCTTTGCCTTCTCGAATTTCTGATAAAACTCATTTTTCATGTTGTCTTCCATTTTATTATTCCTCCGAAATGAATTCGCCAATCACGCCTTCCGTTTTTATTAATAATATACAGGGAATGAAGCAAGGGCTTTTTCTGCCTGTGCTTTAATCGAATTCATTTCCCTCTTCTTAGCCATTTCCTTTAAAATAATCTCCGTTCCGAAAAGCGGCTGCATAATCATAAAATAAGTTATGATTTTAAATAAATATAAAAGCGGTCTGAAAATTAGCGCAAAAAAGCCCATTATCAGCCTTATAATTCCGCCAATACCGAAAGAGAATGCAAGAATTGTTCCTGCTCTTGATGCAACTCTGGAAGCGGAGGCCCATGCAGCACTTATCACTTTGTTTTTTCGGGGCCACGCAGCAACAAGTCCTTTTCTTAGACCTACGTTTTTGGATACAGTCACAATATTGACAATCCAGCCGCCCAGAAGCGCAATCGCTAAAAAAGCAAATATAATTTCCTGGTCAATATGCTCCTCCAACATATTTGATATGATGGCGGATGCAAACATCAAAGGCACGGATATTAAATAAACCTTCCACGTTTTTTTGCTTTTCATACTCAGAGTTCTAATGTTTTCATCAACCTTACCAATTTCCTCATCTGCGTATTGGATTGCGGCCATTGCCTGTTCTCTTGAATTAAATACGTAATTTGCCATTTTTGTTCCTCCTAAAAAGTGAAGTATTTTTGCCTTTCTGATTGTTATACAAATGAAAACGGCAAGAGGTTTTAAAAAATGAATAAAATTTTTAATATTTTTTCTAGCACGCTATGGATCCTGACTTATAGCAATCATACTGCTCTTCATTCTTCTTATCCCATGTATAACTGAGTTCGTCGCCATTTGACAGCCCTTTTCCGCCATTGGTTTTGAGCGTGACAAAATCTCTCAGAAAATCTATTTTCTGAGACGCGCCTATAGGGGTTCTCTCTTCATCGGAGCCGTCACTGTTTCCTTCTATTTCCTTCTTTCCTTCGCTTGAAAGTTTAATCTGTTTGCCGAGGTCTTTTTCAAGCTTATTCCAATCAACGGCTGCAACTACGGTTCCAAATCCGTCATAGCCTTCGGCATCAAGAATTACATAATCAAGAACATCATTCCACATCATCTGCGTCACCATAAAAAATACCAAGGAAGTAGGCGCCGCCATAGCCGCCATATGGCATACCGGGGAACTTTTCAAATTCAAAATAATCTATGCAAGAAGAATCCTTGTAAGGATTTACGCGTGATTTTATTCCGCCGGATTTAAAAAACTCAAGTGTATCATAGTATTGGGATTTCGTAAGGATAGCATCTCTTCCCACAATTGCCGTTCCGTCGGCTTCATATTCAAAGTAAAATTCTCTTCTAAAGTCAAAGTTGTTCTCTGTCCATGTGTCTATTTCTTTGATTCGATTATTTTCATCATATGTGTACTCCCACACTCGATATGATTCCGGATCTGTGCCTGCTGCGCTATATGTTCTCCTCTTCAACCTTCCCAGTTCATCATATGTAAAGGTACAACCGCGGCCTTCATCGGCGATTAAATATCCGTTCTCGTCATATACCAGTTTGTGACCATCAAATATACGACTTAATACCAGCAGATTGTTGTCAGAATCATAGTCATAGCATATTTCAGCGAATATATCATATTTCTTTATCCCCGCTTCCTTTTCATATGTATTTACATACATAGTTCTGTACACGGTTTTAGAAATCGCGCGTTCATATTCATCAAATGCGACGACGTATTTTAAATTGTCATCAGCTGTGTAGCGCTCTTCTTTAACCTTTTTCTTTTTGCGAGTGTAAAAAGAAACTATGTAAGATCCATCTTCGAGAACCTCGGTTTCTGTGCGGTATTCGGATTCATCAGTTGTGTCATCCGTATCGTCCCCAAACATCCACCCGTCCGCGGAGTTTTTCGCGTCCGACGAAGAAACCCGGGATGACTTGGTTGTTCTGTGGTGTGCGGGTTCATCGTCTAGATGATTGAATGCCACATATGTTCCGATTCCGGCTATCGCAGTAACACCCACAACCGCGATGGCAATCTTAAGAATCGTTGCCGCGGAAACCTTACTTACAGTTGCTGCCGCTCCTGCGACTGTGGCTTTCGTTGCACCCGAAACTGCTGTACCTACTGCTACTGATCCTGTCATACCCGCAGTATTGGCTGCACCGGTCATGCCGGCTGTTGAAGTTCCCGTAGCACCGGCACTGGCGGACGCACTTGCTCCCGAAGAAGCTGCCGCACGCGCCGCCGTAGCTGCTTCGCCTGCCGCAAGCGTTGCGTTCGCAACGGCCGCATAAGCACTTTTCTTGAAGAAGATAAGCATAAGTACAGGAATAATAGCAGTGCTGTGAAGCTTGATACCATGCTTCTTCTCGTATTCAGTGACCGCATCTCCTACCTTTTTTCTTGCGTAGTTTAGGCGGCTTTTAACTGCGTTTTCGGGTACTTCCTGCGCCTCAGCGATTTGCTTAACGCTGTAGTCCTTATAGTAAAACAGCGTAACGGCTTCTTTTTGAGGAAGCGGAAGCTCATCGATAATCGCCCCGATGATTTCCATCATTTCCTTTTTGTCATATGCAGACTCAGGCACGATACTGTCGTCATAGTTTTCAAGAGTATCTTCAAACTCTCCTTCTCCGTCTTCATTTGACATATCGGAGAAGTTGGTTGCTTTCTTTTTGACAAGCCAGTTTTTACATGTATTTACCAATACGGTATCAAACCACGGGCCAAAATCCCTTGATTCATCGAATTTCTCGATATTATCCATGGCCTTTAAAAAGGCATCCTGGAACATATCCTCGGCGTCCTGCGACTCTCTTACATATTTCCTCGCAATGGAAAGGCTTCTCGTTCTGATAGCCTCATAGAGCGTTCCCATCGCCTCCGTGTCGCCGGATCTCATTTGTTTAACAAGTTCATTTATGTTATCCGAATTATTATCCACCTTCATCCTCCCGGAATCAAAAGATAGCCATAAATATTATATATATTTATATATACATTGTCTAAAATTTTCGTTGCTTACGTTAACTATTTACGTTAACCATTCTCCCACGTAACCGGCACCGACACACCGACTCAGTCTCACTATACCATCTCTGCGGAAACGCGATGTAAATAAGTGGCGCCCCGCATGGGAACGCCGCTTTTAATCTTTAACGAAACACCTAAATGTTATTCTCTACCGCTTGTTATGCACAAACAGGATTATCAGAACCGATTCGCATAAGAACCAATGGCTCTTTCTGCCTGTGCTTTAATACTCATCATATTCTTCCTTCGTTTGCTCTATCGGCTAAACTTTCATCGGTTACTGCTTCGCTCCGCAGGAAGTACAGAATCCTGCATCCGCAGCAATTTGGGCTCCACAGGATGTGCAGAAGGTATCGCCCTCAGTTTTCTTCTCAACCGGTGCCGCGTTATTCATAACAGGTGCAGCGTTCTTTTTCTTCTTTAGTAGAATTACGATTACAACCGCAACAATTGCCAGAAGTGCAACAACCGTTACGATTATGATAACTATAAGAGATGTGTTGATACGCTCACCTTCAGCCTTCAGGATTAAGGTATCACCATATCTGACTTCTTCTGTATCTACTCTGTATTTTCCTTTTCCTTGCGTCATTTCATCGCTTACAGATCCAAAATAAACGAAGCATTTGCCATCAACAGCCTTTCCGATACCGCTTATGCAGTATGTAGCAGTGGCTATTCCTTTTTTTGAAAGATAACCAAGCGCGAATTCATCTCTCACATTGATTTTCTTCTTAAAAGCCAGTGCCCCACCGTCTATGGTTACCGTAAGTTTATTGTCAAGATTGTATGTGTCTTTCCAGATTTTGGCCTCTTTGTCTGCCTCGGCGTTAACTTTGATTATAAGCGTAAGTGACTTGCTGTCCTTATCGGAGGGAGAAGAAACTGTCATGGTTCCGTCTTCTTCATTGACTGACGCGGCGGTCTTCTCTGCCCGTGCCAGCACGTTCTTCTTTATATATTCGGTGGGAACCACATCCGCAATTAAAGTGAGTGTTCTCTCAACTTTTCCGTCCATCTTTACATCAAGATCAACTGCGGCCTGCAAAAGGTCAAATGCGCGGAAACATGTATAATCATAGGTTGCTTCGTAGCCTTCAACACAATGATCACATGCTGTATTAAACGCCTTCTCAGATTCCCCGTTCTTTACCGAACCGAAATATATGGCATTATCTTCACTAAGCCAGTAGTTCACAACGGGATTTTCTCCGTTATAAGCCTCATTGAACCCGGAAAGATCATAGTTTTCAACAATATCGAAACATTCGTGCAAAGGATTCCGGAGGTAATTCTCCGGCCAATCCGCATCGGATGTTTCAAGTTTAAAACTGCAGTTCTTTCCTTCACCGCAAAACGCTGACATGAAGGCATTAACCTCATCAACGTTCATGGAAGTTCGTGCAACTTCATAGTCATAGCCATACTCGCTCCAGCTGGCATCTGCACCTGCAGGAGTTCTGGCTTCAAAATAATTTCTAACGCCAGTTTCATTTGCTGACATAAGCTCCTTGGGAACAGATACTGCAATTTTTCTGTCTACAGTTCCGTCCGGATTTATTGTTGTATAGAGTGTTATACTTCCAAGAGTCATCCTGCGGAAACTGTTGATTTCCACAGATTCACTATAGGTATTTTTTTCTTCTCCCCAAATTAACCAATCCGCGGAGGTATTGTAAAAGACATTACTAACATTGTCTTCGGTAATATAACCTTTTTCGGCAAGCAGTTTAGGAAACCATGCCATAAGCGTACCAGATGTAAAGTTTTCTTTATAATTTATTCCCGTTTCAAATATAGAATCCGGGAGTTCGTAAACAAGCAGATCCTCGGTTATTACTTCTCCGTTATACTCCATCAAAGAATTTACTTTGTTTGCGTACTCGTTAAGATCTTTAAACTCAAGGGTAAATATGTATGTGATATCTGTGTCTGTCGAAACATCTTCAAATTTCAGTACATCGGGTGTGTTAGCCGCCACAGTAGCGGAAATTTCGGCATAATCTCCGGTGACCTTTGAATCTGTTTCGCTTCTTTCACACGTAAAAGTCATAACACGCTGTCCGCTCAGGCTTTCATCCATCGTAAACTCGGTTTTGAGGGTGCCCCCACAGCCAGCACCTAACATTGCAATGATTGTTACTGCAACAACTAATAAAATCTTTTTAATTCTGCTCATTAAATGCCTCCATGTTTTTTATATTTAAATTGCCACTATATTCTTACCACTTATGTGAATTGTCTAAAAACATTATATATATATATATATTGTCTATATTTTTGTGCAATTTCGAAAATTTTGTTCATTCCTACGATGCCCAGAATTTCCTTTCTGCTTCGTCATGCATTCTGGTCATATCTTCACTGATTCGCTTGACCGTCCTGTTATTGTCTGCAATCATGCGATCGTTTTGGGCGATTGCTGCTTTAATACGTGCCATCTTTTGTTCGTGAAACTGCGTGTCGCACATGCGGAAAGCTTCTTTAAGAGTCCGGGCTTCGCCGTTTTTCAGAACTTCGCAGATATACTCAGCCGCTTCAAGGGATCTGTACTCCTCCGGAAGAATGTTGACGACTTCCTCACTGAGACCGGGAATCCGCTTTCCATATGCTTCAGTCTGATTGGCTTCCTCCATGCCCGCGTCATAAGTTCCTTTAAGTTTCTTGTAATACTTAATGAGAAAAAAACCGGGAAGGACACATACCGCTAAAAATACAGCAAGGTTTTCCAATATCTCTATGCCTTGAGACTTAAGGACTTCCGGAAAAAAAATAAATACAAGCAAACCTGCTAAACCCATTCCGATTTTTGTAAGTTTTATTTTCATTTCATACTTATTCTGAATTTCCCCGCGCTTTTTACACGCGAAATCCACGTAGCTTTTGGATTGTTCAAATATGTTTCTTGCAGCTTCAACTCTTGTAAGAATATCATTCATTGTATTATCCTCCGAACTGTGTTTGGTTATTCCTGCTTCTTCGTGATTAATATTTTGTGGGGTATATGAAGTCCAGCCAGAAAGACTTCGCTACCTTGGCAATCCTGTGTCCGCGGACATCTGACATAGACTTGTTTAGTCTCTCTCTGCTGTCCTCATACTCAACCCTTAATGCGCTCTCTTCGTTACGGCGACTAACCTGATCCTCGGCCAGTTCGATTGCTTCCTGCAGCGTATCCGCTCTGCCTGTTGAAACCATCTTTATCATGGAATCTAAATACTCGGCAAAGAGGCAATGTTGAGGCAGCCAGTCTATCTGACCCAAAAGTTCATCGTGAATATCCATTGCCATTTTCCATTCATCCCCGGCAGATTTCTTCATCTCTTCGCATTTTTTTCCAAGGCTACTGATCATTACCTTCTTTACAACGCAAGAAATTACGATTGCCAAAATCGGGCCAATAAAAGGGATGGGGATCAAGAAAGTGATGAATCTTAGTGGCACTAAAAGGAGAAAACCGATACCTGCTAAACAAACCTTGAATACTGTGTTAATATCATTCAGTTTTCTTTGTTCGAATGCATCGACCTCGGCTTCAATTTTCCTTGACTGCGCCAGATGCTCTTCCATTGGCCTACAAAGTTCTTTTACTTCAACCAGTTTTCCAAATAATTCCTTGTTCATCTTTTTTCCTCCTGTATGAACATGTATCTTTCGCTTTCTGATAGTTATACAAATGAGAATGGCCTTAGGATTTAAAATTTTAAAATTTTTTTGAAAAAATTTTTTGGAGTGCAAAAAAGCAGCCGCTCCGGAAAGAACCGCTGCTCTGAGAGTGCTATATTTTTATAAAAAAACGGCATTCCCAATCTGATATGTACCCAGAATTCTGGACACATATCAAACGGGAACGCCGCTTATAATCTTTAACGAAACACCTAAATGTTATTCTCTGCCGCTTGTTCAAATGTAAGCGAACGCCCGGAACCTCTGCATGAATTCTTCACCCTTCGCGCTCAATCTCACTCTTAAAGAATATGTTCGAATTGGCACCCTCACGAATCGGAGTAAGCCGCTTCTGATCTGCAAGCTGTTTGATATATTGCCTGGAGCAATTGAGAATGCCTGCGGTTTCAGCGGTATCGGCAAGACGGTTCCTGATAAAACTTGCAATATCTTCGTAGGATACCGCAGATTCTTTACCAATCTTACGGAGACTCTCTGCATCAATAAAGCGTTCCTCGCCCCACTCAATGCCATTGCCTCCGGGCGACACACGAACATTTCGAAATACCTCGTCATCTCGTAAAACATTGCCGAAAATTCTGTCATCCCCGACAAGTTTACCGATATTCACGATAGTGCTCTTTGTGTCCTTAAAAAACACGAGCACGTTTCTGTCCTTAAGCGCCATAACATCCATGACTTTACGTTCAAACCGCATTTGGATATCCGGCATGATTTCCCGTTCATGTATTCTCGAAAGATACAATTCATCCTGCGCGCATCTGCCCTCACTCAGTAAAAGAAGCTTAAACTCATCATACTCTCTGAGCCCGTTCTCTTTTAAAATGCCCCCGAGGTTCTGCCGGTCAGACGGGATGATGCGCTGCATCACAAACTTGCCGCTCCATTCGGAATTGATGCTGTAAATGCCTTTCTTCACAAAAACTGAGAAGATGAACGGGCAGGTCCATTTATCCAACTCTTCCGTCAGCTCCGTAAAAAACCTTTTGCTCCTCTCATAATAGAAAAGGTATCCCAAGAGTCTGCCCTTCTGTGCTTTATCACGTATTTCAAATACAACCAAGGCGACACCACCTTTCCAATATCATTTCGCGCATTTTATCTATAAACTCACGCCCGATCACAATATCCAGACCTTCAAACACTTTATCCACATCTGCTTCGGTAAGCCCGGGCAATCCGGCCAGAAAAGCTTTAGGAACAATCTTTACATTGGCAAGCGTACTGGACGTTCCTACAAATGACTGAACCTTTCTGTCCTCGAGTACATTAAACTCCTCAAGTTCCTCCATGGTGTGACATCTGCATACAAGGCTGAGCCCATGATCAAAAAGCGGAGCAAGCCGGATACTCTTCGTCTTTGCATCTCTTAAAACTTCAATATTTGCCCCATGGCGATCTCTGTTAAGCACAAGATAATCTATCAGAAACATCTCGTATACATACTTCTCCCATCCCATGCGCCTGCAAAAGTCCATGGGGGATTCGTCCTTTTCTTTGTACATTGAATAATAGTCTTCCAAAGAAATCTTGCTTTCGTCCGATCCCTTGTAATCTTCCGATTCGCAAAGATAAGTTTCATAATCTCTGCCCTCGATCGTAACCAATGCGTGCAAAAGCTTATACTCCAGATGCTCTATGCCGAAGAAACTTAACAGTCGCTGCACCACAATTTCATTCACACATTCATGACCGGTGATACCGTTCACCGGGTCAGAGTCCGAAAGTTTATAGTATTTTTTCCTACTGTCTGTATCATCGTACGCTTTCAGGAAGGAACCCGCTGTGCCCGACGACTTGCGTGTTCTGGCCCAGTTAAGGTATCTCATATCGTTTAGTTCATAAATAATATCTTTCATAATCAAACCTCGTTTTACTTGACAGATGTCAAGTGTTTACAGATTCATATTACTAATTTGCTTGACATTTGTCAAGTTTTTCCCGACGGCAAAAAAGCAACTATTCGTAATAGAATAACTGCTTTTCTGTGCTACGATGCAGGTATGTTTCTGCCAAAGATCCCAATCATCACAATTCTTAATTCGTAGTTTTCTATTTTACTCTTCCTTAACGCTGAAGGTCTGTGCCCAGCAGAAAGTATATTCAGGAAGGGGTGAAATAGAGTAGAATGTCATTCTTACAAATACGGACATTGCTGCCGAATTAAACTGCTCGTTTAAAAGGTTTGCATTGTGTCCGGGTGAATTCTTCCATCCTCCCATTACCGATTCCACAGAGTGATAACCGCTTGCAAGGTTTTCACCGTTCATTTCATTTACATTTAAGGTGTACCACTTGGTTCCGTTGGGTCTGGTGTGGCTGAATGAAACAGCGATTTCTCTTGCTCTGATGTCTGCTTCGTCCTGTAAACTTGCTTTGTAATTAAGAGGTTCCAGGCCGTTTTCAACACGGTATGCGTTGGTGGCATCAAATACTTCCTGATTCCAGTCGGTTAAGTAGTAACCGTAAATGGTTTCGGTCTGACCGTTTTCAAGTTCGATAACATATTCCTGATATGAATGTATTGTTGTGGTCGAAAGTACTTCACCGCAGTGTGAGCAACAGGTATTTACTATACCGTTTTCCGTAGCGGTGGCTTCTTTTACCACCTCACGACACTTCGCGAAATTATGCTTGCAGACTTCATCGGGATTGTACTGCTCAAGCTTCTCGCCGCAGCCCCTGCAAACGTACCAGTATTCGTTGGTCCGGGAATCATATTTAAGTTTGCGTGAAGGGTGATCACAGGTAAGTACAGGTGTTACTTCTTCATAGCTGTAACCGCAATCGGTGCAGGTGAGCCTTGTAAGGCCTGTGGTAGTCTCCGTGGGAAGGGTGTCTATATAAACGTAATAGTGGTGGTGATTGGGGTCACATTCAACGGTTTCTTCTTTGGTAAGGCCACATATTGAGCAGGTGTAGGTTTTTACACCGGTATGTTTACAATCAGGCTCCTTGGTAATTGCTTCTGTAAAAGCATGCTCACAAATATCCTGATTATAGATTACTTCGGATTTCTTAACAGCACCGCATTCCGTGCACTTATACTCTCTTAATCCGTCATGTCCGTCGACAGCTTCGGTAATTACAACCCATTCGTAGTTGTGAGGTAATTTATCAACTTTTAACGTAAAATATTCTTCGCCGCAAATTGCACAGTAGCGGGTCTTTTTACCTTCTTTCGCACAGGTGGGCTCTTCGGTTATGACATAATCAGTACTGAAATCATGTATATAGCCTGCCTGCACTGTATAAGAATAGCCGCAATCGGTACATGTATATAATCTTTCTCGTTGTGTATAGCATGAACCTTCAACCATAACTTCGCATTCCATTTTATGACCTTTTGAAGGAATTCTTTCGACTACACGGTATTCGTCGCATCCGTCACAGGTACAGATTCGCTCGCCGGGCGTGTAGCATGTAGCTTCTTTGGTAACGGTTACGATGATGTTGTGCACGTGTTCCTGAGCGGGTGTTTCTGCGGGTGTTTCTGCAGGTGTCTCTGCGGGAGTTTCTTCAACTGCGGGAGTCTCTTCTACTGCAGGAGTCTCTTCTACTGCGGGAGTCTCTTCTACTGCGGGAGTCTCTTCTACTGCAGGAGTCTCTTCTACTGCGGGAGTCTCTTCTACTACGGGTGTCTCTTCAACTGCAGGAGTCTCTTCTACTGCGGGAGCTTCTTCAACTGCAGGAGTCTCTTCAACTGCAGGTGTCTCTTCTACTGCAGGAGTTTCTTCAACTGTAGGAGTCTCAACCGGTGCCGGTGCAGGAGCAGGGGCCGGTGCAGGAGCGGGTGTGTATGAAGGTGCAGGTGAAGCTGCAGGAGCAACTACAACTGCGCTGTCAGGTGAGCAAAGATCTCTTCCTTCTTTCTTTCCGTAACGTACGTAGTGAACGTAGTAGGAAACGATGTCCTCGCCGAAGACTGACTGAAGGTCGGCGTAACTTGCTTTGTAAACGTTAGCGTCGAAGTTGGGGTTGGCAACGCGTCCTTCGTAGATACCGTACTTGATGAAGTGATTGAACAATACGTTCTTGTTGCTGCCAAGGATAGCAACCACTTCGGGATATCTGGCTGCGTAATAATCAACATCGAACAAAGAAAGTAACATGTTCTTCTCCGCTCTTGTGAGTGTTCTCTTCTTTACCGTCTTCGTCGCAGCGGTCTGAGTGGGCTCAGCGTAAACGGTCAAAGGAACGTTTACCACCATCGTGGCGATTAAAAGCATTGAAACGATTTTTTTAAGTCTGTTCATTTTTCTCCTCCGTGTCCCTTTTGGGGATCATGTGTTTTTGCCTTTCTGACTGGTATACAAATGAAAAAGGGGTTAGGTTTTAAAATTTTGAAAAAAATTTTGAGATGAGCCCGAAAGGCGCGAAAATACAAGAAAAAAGCAAGTTTATAAAATATGAGTCCGCAAAAAAATATATGTGATATAATAGGAGAAAAATTTAGACTCGAAGATGAACAAGAGTCATTACATTGGGGGCGAAAATGGTAAAGTTAGAACCTGTTAAAAGTAAGAAAGACATTATGATTGCCGGACACCGCGGAAGTCAGGGCGGTAATGTTATCGGAAATACCACCGCCGCATTTATGGCAGCCCTTTATCAGGGCGCGGAACTGATTGAACTTGATGTGGCAAAATCAAAAGACGGTACTTACTATCTTTTTCATACCGGAGAGGAAAAACTGAGGCTTCACGGAAGAAAACACTTTGAAGAATACACGGACAAAGAACTTGCCAAGATGCGAATGCACAATATCTTCAACGATCCGACAAATTATGCTCCGGAAAAGGTATTTGACGTATTGCCGAAATTCAAAGGACGCAACTGTATTATGAACGTCGACAGAAGCGTAAAATACTGGGAAGATTTTCTTCCCAAGTTAGATGCACTGGGCATGAACGACCAGCTTCTTTTAAAGGCCGCTCCCTCCGAGGAAGCACTTAAAAACCTTGAAAAGTACGGTCCTGATATCCCTTACCTTGCCATTATCTCAGACAAGCACCTCGATCAGATCGAACTGTGTGAAAAATATAAGATTAACTTCGCCGGCGTGGAGCTTCTTTTTACCGAAGATTCCTCTCCCATCTTTGAAAAGGGTATCGTGGAAAAGCTCCACAGTAAGGGAAGGATTGCGTACGTAAATGCTCTTCAGTGGTCTGCGGAGTGTAACCTTAATGCATGGCACAATGACGAAGTATCCATCACAGGCAACCCCGACGCAGGCTGGGGCTGGCTTGCTGACAAGGGCTTCGATGTAATCCAGACGGACTACATCTCAGCGCTTAAGAAATACCTTTTCTCTAGTATTTCAGATAATCTCCCATCTGTTTGATGAGTTTATGGTCATGGGTGTCTTCGCTGCACTCCCAGACAATGATCCCCGCCAGGTCATAATCCTTGATAAGCTTAAGCTTTCCGTACAGGGAAACCTCGTTCTCATAGGAAATGTACCAGCGGTAGTAGGGTGAAGTCTCGTCATCGTTAAACATGAAAACTCCGCCCTGGATCTTATGGTATTTAAAGTGCCAGCCGGGCTTTCCCGAGTCAAACTCTTCGCCCTTGGTCCACACAAGCCCCGAATTTTCCTTCTTGTAGCCGCTTTCCGCGATGCTTTCAAAATAAGCAAGGGTCTCGGAATCTATCTCGGCTTCATTGGGTGCGGTGTCCTCGGTGACGCCGTTTATGTTGATATTCTTTCCTTCCTTTATCTTCCAGACGGTGGCGTACATGGGAGAACCGATGCAAAGCTTGTTCGTGGGAACTCCCTTGACCTTAAAGTAAAGTACCGCGGATTTGGCTCCGTTAACGCTGGAGGCAAGGCCTGCCGCGCCGTCCCAGGTGCCTGCCAGATCGTAGGTCATTATGTTTATGAGATCAAGATACGGCTCCGCGCTTGCCCAGTCCTGATTGGGAAGGGTCCATCCGGTGGAAGCGGACGCACAGGCAGTAAGTTTCTTTGTGCCGACTCCGAATTCCGTATCCATGCCCTCTCTTAAACTCTTCATCAAAAGGGCGAAATTCGCTCTGTCCTCCGCAGGCGTTCCGAAAATGGGACAGCCTTCGTCGGACTCATTTTCGGGAAGCCGCTCGCCGTCGTTGGAACCTGCGGGATATTCCCAGTCTATGTCGATTCCGTCGATCCAGGGATACTGCTTGATAAGATCGATACAGCTCTTCGTAAAGGAGTTACGTCCTTCTTCCGTATAAGCCATTTCTGAAAAGAAACCGCTGTCGGACCAGCCGCCCACAGAGATCATGACGTTTACTTCCGGGTAAAGGGTGCTGAAATACTCATATTCCGAGAAGTGATTTCTCTTGATTCCGGGAATGATTGCACTCTCCGCTTCATCAAGAATGTCGCAGGCTTCCGAAGTGGGAGCGACAACAAATTCGGTCCTGGCGGGAAGTCCCTCGCTCCTTCTTTCAAAGGATGAAGTTCCGGGCTTTTCCGTCGGCAAAACCTCCCAGAAAGCATGGTTTATGTAGGTTACGCTTTCCCAGGGAATGCTTGCAACCTCTCCGCCGTACTCTGCATCCTTCGAATCAAGGTTCCAGTT
>JAEEGL011200973.1_pt1 | contig 15052 bp, 17 predicted proteins | sample 9134231 | NCBI WGS metagenome assembly JAEEGL01 (sample SAMN16246548, study PRJNA631951) | gut metagenome | biome: gut microbiome; feature: rumen; material: fiber-attached | host: Bos | place: Iran: Karaj | collected 2018-10 | reverse complement strand
CCACACTGGAAGTGGTGGAAGGCTTCGAGAAGGCTACTGGCGTGAAGGTGAACTGGACTTACGCTCCACGTCGCGAAGGCGATATCGAGCAGGTTTGGGGCAATGTGGATAAAGCCAACAAGGTGCTGGGCTGGAAGGCCGAGACTCCTACGGAAGAGGTGCTGAAATCGGCTTGGCGCTGGCAGAAGAAGCTGCGCGAGGACGGCATTCAGTAATTACATCTTTAATATAGCATGGCGATGAAGCTTATTATCATGACAAAGGCCACGTTTTTCGTGGAAGAAGACAAGATCCTGACCTCGCTCTTCGAGGAGGGCATGGACTATCTTCACCTGTATAAACCCGGCTCGGAGCCCATCTACTCGGAACGGCTGCTCACGCTGCTCTCCGACGATTACTATAAGCGCATCACCGTTCACGATCACTTCTATTTGCGCGAAGAGTTTGGGCTGCGCGGCATACACCTCAACAACGCTACTGACGAAGTGCCCGCAGGCTATCGAGGCAACCTCAGCATCACCTGTCACAGGATTGACGAGCTGAAGGAAGCCAAGAAGCGTGCCAACTACCTGTTCCTGAAGACCATCTTCGACAGCCAGAGCAATCCCAACGACAAACAGACACTCACCTACGAGGAACTAAAAGAGGCATCGAAGAAGGGACTCATCGACAAGAAGGTCTATGCCATGGGCGGCGTCAACCTCGACAACATCCGACAGTTGAAAGACTTGGGATTCGGAGGTGTCGTCGTCTGCGGTGACCTGTGGAACCGCTTCAACATCCATAGCGGATGCGACTACAAAGACCTCATCGCTCACTTCCAGAAGTTACACAAAGCAGTAGGATAACAAATTCACACAACAGCATTCGATACGATTCTCAAAAAACAACAGGCAAAATAACACAAACAAAGGAATGAGTACAGAAAGCTCTTACATGGTGTTCTCGGGCACGGCCACGAGATACCTGGCAGAAAAAATCTGCCAAAGTCTGGGTTGCCCGCTGGGCAAGATGCAGATGACTAAATTCTCGGACGGCGAGTTTGCCGTGAGCTACGAGGAGTCCATCCGTGGCCGCGACATCTTCCTCGTGCAGAGCACCTTCCCTAATTCCGACAATCTGATGGAGTTGCTGCTGATGATCGACGCTGCCAAGCGCGCCTCAGCCCGCACCATCAATGCCGTCATCCCCTACTTCGGTTGGGCCCGCCAAGACCGCAAGGACAAGCCGCGCGTGTCAATCGGCGCCAAGCTCGTGGCCGACCTGCTCAGCGTGGCTGGCGTCAATCGCGTCATCACGATGGACTTGCATGCCGACCAGATTCAGGGATTCTTCGATGTGCCCGTAGATCACCTCTACGCCTCAGGCGTCATCCTACCCTATCTGCAGAGCCTAAAGCTCGACGAGCTGGTCATTGCCTCGCCCGACGTAGGCGGTTCGAAGCGTGCCAATGCCTATGCCAAGTACCTGGGCTGTCCGCTCGTGCTCTGCAACAAGACACGTGCCCGTGCCAACGTGGTAGCTACGATGCAGATTATCGGCGACGTGGAGGGAAAGAACGTGGTGATTATCGACGATATGGTCGATACGGCTGGCACCATCACCAAGGCTGCCGACCTGATGATTGAGTCAGGTGCGAAGAGTGTGCGTGCGTGTGCCTCCCATTGTGTGATGAGCGGTCCTGCCAGCGACCGTGTTCAGGAGTCTGCCTTGGAGGAGATTGTCTTCACCGACTCTATCCCCTACACGCAGCGCTGCGCCAAGGTGAAGCAGATTTCGGTGGCCGACATGTTTGCCGACACCATTCGCCGCGTCATTGAGAACAAGAGCATCAGTGACCAGTATCTGGTGTAAGACACCAAGATACCAACGGCTGGAGGAAGGCAAGGAAGAATGATGAAGAATCGTCTTCATATCATGCTGCTGACTGTTGCCATGCTGTCGATGACAGCCTGCCAGCGCAACAGCTACAAACTGGAGGGTATCGCCAAGGGATTTGCCGATGGCGATACCCTCATCTTATCCTCAGACCTTGAAAACCTGACACCCGACGAGGAACTGATCATCGACGAGAAAGGGAAGTTCGGCACCAGACAGCAAGCTGACACGACCGTACTCTGCGCCCTCTATGCGAAGAACGACCCTGAGCTGCGCACCTACTTCTTCGGTGAGCCTGGCACTATCCAACTCACGCTCAATGCCAACGGCAGGGCTCGCGTCAGCGGTACGAAGGCCAACGATGCCTGGCAGCGGCTCTGCGACCTCTGCTCTGACTACGAGCGGCAGATAGAAGCGCTGGCAGCCCGCTTCTACGACGAGAACATGACCGAAGAGGAACTGAGCCAGACGGCTGAGCGCATCAAGCAGCTCGACCAGGAGAAGCAACGCTGGATTGAACAGTTTGAAAAAGAAAATCAGGAAAATGCAATGGGCATCTTCCTGACAAATCATTTATCGCAAGACGGTCTTTAAAGCCTGACGTTTAAAGCCTAACGACCGCTTCGAGTCAATTACAAATCACACTAACTTATTATCCTTGGGGAAGACTACTGACGGCTGGAACGTCTTGGCTTCCTCAAAGTCCATCAAAGCATAGGAGATGATGATACAGGTGTCGCCCACCTGCACCTTACGAGCTGCAGCGCCATTGAGACACACACAGCCACTGCCTCGCTCACCTTTTATTATATAGGTCTCGAAGCGCTCACCATTATTATTATCGACAATCTGCACCTTCTCGCCAGCAATCATGTTGGCTGCGTCGAGCAGATCCTCATCGATGGTGATGCTACCCATATAGTTGAGGTTGGCCTCTGTCACCTGCACGCAATGCAGCTTTGACTTCATTACTTGGATCATCATATACGGTAAACTCCTAAATTATCAATTCTCCTTATACTTGATGTGGTCAATCAGTCGGATGGGCGTCTTGCCGCAATAGACGGTGATGCAACCCACCACATAGGGTGAATCTTCCCAGTTCTCCACATCTTGCAGCGTATTGCCATCGACAATCGAGAAATACTCCACTTCCAAACCTTTCACACCATTGATGTCGGCCACCACCTTGTCGTGGGTTTCCTTCAGCGTGTGGGTCTTTGCATAGTCAATGCTCTCCTTCAGCGCCTTGTAGATGGCGGGAGCAATCTGTCGCTCATCAGGAGCCAGCAGCGTGTTGCGGCTGCTGCGAGCCAGACCGTCAGCATCGCGCACGATGGGACACTCCACAATCTTTACGCCCAGCTGCAAGTGGCGCACCATAGCCTTCACCACAGCAATCTGCTGCCAGTCCTTCTCGCCGAAATAGGCACGGTCAGGACGCACAATATAAAAAAGACGGCTCACTACCTGACAGACGCCATTGAAATGGCCAGGACGATGGGCACCCTCCATCACCGTAGAAACGGGAGGATACTCAAACTGACGGGTATCAGGCGTGGGATACATCTCCTCCACCTCAGGAGCCAACACGTAATCAGCCTTGCACGACTCCAGCAAACGGCAGTCGGCCTCCAGATCACGCGGATAGTTCTTCAAATCGTTTTTGTCGTTAAACTGAGTGGGATTGACAAAGACCGAAACGACGGTCACGTCATTCTCCTTCACACTCTGGCGCACCAGCGAGGCATGTCCCTCATGAAGTGCGCCCATCGTGGGCACCAAACCAATCTGTTTTCCCTGCTTGCGATCTTCAAACAAAGCGTTTTGCAAGTCAACAATCTTGTGAAATACTTTCATCAACTTTTCTACTATTTACGCATTAAAAATAAATGATGTGCGCTTAGCGGGTGCAAAATAACAACATTTTTACGAATTATGGAAAAAAAACGCTAAAAATAAGCCTATAAAATGTCACTTTTTCCTAAAATCGCACATTTTATTCTCTTTTATGCAAAAAAAATCGTACCTTTGCAAAGAATTAAGTGAATGGCAATGGCTAAAAAGAAAATTCTTTTCATCAATCAGGAGATTGCTCCCTATGTACCCGATAGCGAGATGTCGCTCATGGGGCGTTCCCTCCCGCAGACGATGCAGGGCAAGGGTCATGAAATACGCACATTTATGCCCAAGTGGGGTAATGTGAACGATCGTCGCGGTTCGTTGCATGAAGTTATACGCCTCTCAGGCATGAACATCATCATCAACGATACCGACCATCCTCTTATCATCAAAGTTGCCAGCATCCAGTCGGCACGCGTTCAGGTCTATTTCATCGACAACGATGACTACTTCTGCAACCGTCAGATGGGTTTCGACCTCAATGGTGAGGACTATACCGACAACGGCGAGCGTGCCATCTTCTATGCACGTGGCGTGCTCGAGACGGTGAAGAAGGTGGGATGGGTGCCCGACATCATCCACTGCCAGGGCTGGATGAGCAACGTGGTGCCTTTCTACATCAAGACGGCCTACCACGAAGAGCCCTCCTTTGCCAACACGAAAGTGGTGACATCGCTGTTCACACAAGACATCAAGAAGAGCCTGGGCGACGACTTCAAGCAGTGCCTGGAGTTCCGTGAGGCCAAAGGCGAGCTGCTCACCCCATACGCCGACACGTTCGACTTCAACGAACTGAGCAAGTTGGCCATCGACTATTCCGACGGTGTCATTCAGGCTTCAAAAGCTGTGAACGAAAGCCTCCTCAAATACGCAGCCGACAAGAACGTGCCCCTGCTGGGCTACCACGAAGACTTTGCCGACTATTATGAGGACTTCTACAATCAGATTTGTCCTGACGATGCAGAATAGACAAAAAGTGACATTTATTAAGGAACACATTTTTTCAGGAATGAACAAACTGACATACATGGCTGGGGTCGCTATTGCGGCCATGGCCATTTCTTCTTGTGATGAAGACACCATGACGATAGGCAACTCGCTGACCGACGAGAACGATATACTGGACATCAAGCCCGGCACATTCTATGCCACTTCACGCACCATCATTGCCGACTCGGTACTATCACTCTCTACCAGTTCCTATCTTGGACGAGTCATCGACCCTGAGACCCCAAACAACGCTGAAGTCACCAGCGAGTTCACCACACAGTTTCATGTGATGGAGAACGTCTATATCAGCCCCGAAAAATACATCAAGGGCCGCACAACAGACGGACGCGCCAAGGCTGACTCCTGCCAGATTGTATTCTATCTCAATTCAACTTTCAGGGATATAGACAGCCTTGCCTCGATGAAGATGCAGGTGCTGGAAATGTCGAAGCCCGTTGACTATGCCCAGAAATACTACTCTAACTTCGACCCCATCAAGGAAGGCTACATCCGTACCGATGGCGTGAAGAAGAGTGTCATGTTCTCCTATCAGAACTATCAGACCCCTGACAGTCTGGGCGCCCCCACTAACCGCATCCGCGTGTGGCTCAACGATCCCTATACAGACAAGAACGGCAAGACCTATGAGAACTACGGCACTTACGTTCTTCACCAGTACTACGATCATCCTGAGTATTTCCGCAATTCATACACCCTCACACAGAACATCTGCCCAGGATTCTTCTTCCATATCACCGACGGTTTGGGCTATTATGCCAAGGTGCGCGCCGTGGGCGTGCAGGTATTCTACGACGTGGAGACACCTGACACCTCCTATCGTGCCTCCCTCACACTGGCAGGTACCAAGGAGGTAAAGCAGACCAATCTCATCACCAACGACCACGAAGCTATGAAACTGCTGGCCAGCAACAACGACTATACCTATCTGAAGACACCAGCAGGACTCTTCACCGAAGTCACGCTGCCTGTCAAAGATATCAAGACGGGACATGAGAACGACTCGCTGATTGCCACCAAGATTATATTCCAGCGCATGAACTACAAGTCGAACGATGCCCGCATGCTGAGCGTGCCCAGTTCGATACTCATGGTGAAAAAAGACAGTCTGAACACCTTCTTCGAGAAGCAGCAGGTCAACGATGGCAAGCGCTCATTCTTCACGAACTACAGCTCTACCAACAACACCTACTCATTTGTCAACATCTCGACACTTATCTCCGATATGTGGCGAATACGCACACAAGGAGTGGCCTCCAATCCCAACTGGGAGGCTGAGCATCCTGACTGGAATAAAGTGGTGCTGGTGCCCATCACCTACTCTACGTCTTCGACCAACTCAACTATCGCTACCCGCATCGACCATAACATGTCACTGACCAGCACTCGCCTCGTAGGCGGTTCCAATCACCCCATCGAGGTCAGCGTGGTCTATGCAAAGTTCCAGTAGTCTATCCCCCAACACCCAACACCCAACACCCAACACCCAACACCCAACACCCAACATGGCCGACGGTTATTTAGAGAAACGAGCTCAAGAATACGAAGCCCGCAAGGCCGAATATCTGCGACGCAAAAAACATCTGCCAAGCATGAAGCAGCGCCCTCAGCGTCCTGATGACGAGGCATTGTGATTTGGTTTTGTATTCAAAGTCCAGGGTTGCTCAAAGATGACAAGAGTTCCTGTGGGTGCTCAATCAGGGAGGTAGCACCATGCTCAAGGAGGAAGGAACGGTCGCGGAAACCCCACAGCACGCTGATACAAGGAATACCACTATTTCGAGCCGTCTGTAGATCGACATCGCTGTCGCCGACATAGACGGCCGTTTCCTTTTCAACACCCAGTTGGCGCAGAGCCTCGAACACGGTATCGGGAGCAGGCTTCTTACGGATGCCTGCTGATTCGTGCTCACCGATGGCTACAGGTATCTCAGGAAAGAAATGAGCCACCAGTTCCTGCGTGGCAGCCATCATCTTATTGCTGACCACCGCCAACTGATAGCCGCGCCGTTTCAGTTCGCGTAGCACCTCAGGGATGCCTTCGTAGGGGCGGGTCGTATCAAGCGAATGTTGCATGTAGTGCTGACGGAAGGTGGCAAAGGCCGATTCGAATTGCGGGTTCTGCGCACCAAGGGGCACAGCCCGCTCCATCAATAGTCGAACGCCATTGCCTACGAATCTTCGTACATCGTCGATGCTATGCTCCGGCATGCCGTATTGTCGCAGGGCGTAGTTCACCGAGGCTGCCAGATCCTGCAAGGTGTCGAGCAGCGTGCCGTCGAGGTCGAAGATGTATGTTCGTCTGTCCATAATACCTAAATTCACTTAAAATTGAGGACAAAGGTAGCTATTTATTGTAGAAAAAGATTATCTTTGCATCGACTTTTAGGATTGTTTAATCATCCTTGATGACGTGATTTTGTAAATATACCAACCAATAAAACAAACGAAAGAAAATGAAAAGAGTCGTGATTCTTGGTGCTTTCGCAGCACTATTGGCCTTGACAGGCTGTAATGAGAAGAAAGAAGTGTCGAAGGATGTCGTGTCGTTCGACGAAGTACTGACAACAAGACGCAGCGTGCGCAGCTATGATGCCTCGAAGAAGATTTCAGAAGCTGAGGTTCGCGAGCTACTGACAGCTACACAGGAGGCTCCCTCGTGGGCTAATCAGCAGCCGTCGAAATACTATGTGGCTATCAGCGAGGAGAAGCTCGCCGCCGTTCAGGATCTGGTGGGAGGCAATAAGGATCGCATTAAGAATGCGCCAGTGCTGATTGTCTCTACGTTCGAACGGGGTAAGTCGGGCTTCTTCCAAGGCAACCAGACAAATGAGATCGGCGACGGATGGGGCGCCTACGACAATGGCCTGAGCAACTGCTACCTGATCCTGAAGGCTCGCGCCATGGGCTTCGACACGCTCATCATGGGTATGCGCGACGCAGACGAACTGCGTAAGCTCTTCGACATCCCTGAAAGCGAGACAATTATGGCAGTCATCGCACTGGGCTATAGAGACGGCGAACCCAACCGTCCTGAACGCAGGCCTTTGGACGAGATCGCAAAGTTCTTTTAGAAAGGCATAGCGTAAGCCAATATTTTTAAAAAAAGGTGCGGCGCACCTGCTGCAAACAACTAAACTAAGACGCATGATGAAGATACTTATGATTGGTGGTACGGGCACAATCAGTAGTGCCATCACCCGACAGTTAGCGACGAGCGGCCACGAACTGTGGTTGCTGAACCGAGGCACGCGCAAGCAAGAGGTGCCAGGATGTGTGAAACAGGTAATTGCTGAGCTTCAAGTGGTAGAACCTGAGTTCGACCGATGGTGCGATAAGGTCATTGAGGCACAAGAACAAGCTAAAAAGATGGTCAGATGAAAGTAGGAAGACTATTGATGTTATTGGCTGTGGTGGCAAGCGCACAATATGTTTGTCAGGCACAAAACACAGTAGTGACAATGCTGCCTGGGAATGGGGCAACGGAGGTGAATATCGATACACACCTGACGATGACGATGAGCGATGATGCCACTATCGGGCAAAAAGGGTTCGTTTCTGTCTATGACAAGCAAACGGGGAAACTGGTAGATCGTCTGGATATAAGCATCCCAGCAGGACCTACAGAGAGTCAGCCGAAAAATCCTGCGGCACAATACACGCCTATACCTTATATCTATAAGTCGCAGCACATCACCAATCGCAACACCAAGGCAGGCACGCCGTCTGGGGCCAATGCTTGGGACACGAGTCGCTATCAGCTCGACATCATCGGTGGTTTCTCTGACGGTTTTCATTTCTATCCCATCATCGCTAAAGGCAAGCAAGTTACCATTTATCTGCACCATAACATGCTGGAGTACGGGCATGATTATTACGTCACGATCGACAAAGGTGTCATCAGCGGCTTCAATGGCATTAAAGGTAAGAAAGGCTGGACGTTCCGTACGAAAGAAAAGGAGCCTAATGCTGCCCAGCGACTGCTGACGGTATCGGCTGATGGCAAGGGTGACTTCTCTACCGTACAGGGAGCGATAGACTTCATCCCTGATTCCGTTGACTCTGCGCAGAACGGCTATCGGGTGTTGGTGAAGAATGGCGACTACGAGGAACTGGTGTATTTCCGCAACAAGCGGTTTATCACTATCGAGGGAGAATCACGCGATGGTGTGGTCATCCACTACAGGAACAACGAAGTGTTTAACCCCCACCCTGCCGATATCAAGACCAACGAGGTTCGTGGCACTTTTCCCTCACGCCGTGCCGCCTTTGCTGCCGACAACTGCAGCGACCTGACATTCCGCAACCTGACCATTAAAACGGACTGCAAGGGACAGGCTGAGGGACTGTTAGTGAACGGCGAGCGCAACTTTTTTGAGAACATCCACATCATCGGCGACGGTGATGCCCTGCAGGCCAATGGCAGCTGCTACTGGATGAACTGCCTCATAGACGGTGGCGGTGACACGATATTAGGACGTGGTCCGTCGTTCTTCAACCACTGTACCATCACCAGCTACGGCACATTCACGTGGATTCGCAACACAGAGGAGAATCATGGCAACATCTTCGTGGACTGCCATTTCAAGGGGCTCAGCGACTATGCAGAACTTGGCCGACTACCCGATAACAAAGGGAAAAACTATCCTCATGCGGAGTGTGTGCTGCTGAACTGTACGCTAGAAAACATTCCTGCTTTCGGTTGGGGAAAAATCGACGAGAGTGCCAAGACTGCCACCATTCTTGAATTCAACAGCCACGATACGGAGGGCAAGCCAATAGACACATCCAAAAGGAATCCGCTGATGCGTCAACTTGACCCTATCCGCGATGCCGAACTTATCGGACATTACTCTGACGCTCATTGGGTATTAGGTTGGTAGGAACATGAATTCACAAAATACACAGGGCTATGGCAGCACAGGCTTCGGCATCAGCCAGGGCGTGGTGATGGTTCTGAAGGTCGTAGCCACAGGCTGCTGCAACGGTGTGTAGCTGGTGATTGGGAAGCGTGTGACCAAACTGTCGGCGGGCTGCTGCAAGGGTGTCGTAGAAGCGGTAGTCGGGATAGTCCATCTGATAGACCTTGAACACAGATTTCAGACAGCCTTCATCGAAACGGGCATTGTGGGCTACGAAAGGGATGGTGGCAATCTGGTAGCGGAGGTCATCGATGGTCTGCTGGTCAGAGAAATATACATCAGCGATACGTTCCTCCAACTGTTCCCACACTTTCGAGAACACAGGTGCATCGTCCGTATCACATTGGCTTAGTCCATGCACCCGCTGACACCAGTAATTATAGTAGTTCGGCTCTGGCTGAATGAGACTGTAGAAGCTGTCAGCCACCTGTCCATTACGCACCATGACCACTCCTACGGAGCAGACACTCGACGGCTGCTGATTGGCCGTCTCAAAGTCTATGGCAATGAAATCGCGAATCATGAGATTAAAAAAATAAGTATTGTCTGTGCGAGCAGAATTAGTGGAAGCCCATACTTGCGCTTTGCTCTGCAAAGGTACTCATTTCACCTGATTATCGAGGATTTCTTTGCATTTTTAACACACCTCAGACATCAAATTAATGAGCAAAAGTTTCATTAATTCAAGGAAAACATATACCTTTGCGGCAAAATGTCAAGGAGTATTGCCAGTTTAGGGATGTCCCCACAGATGGCTATCTCGAACGAAACATCATTTTTTTTGCAATGAGGGGTATTTGATTTTACCATTTGAAGGTCTTATAAACGAATAAAGACCCAAAAAGACATTTATGGACTACAGTAAACAAGAGTTTGAACGCCTGTTCAAGGACAACTATCCGCACATGTATCGCATGGCATTCTCGATGGTAGAGAATGCCGACGATGCCAAGGATGCTGTGCATCAGGTGTTCGCTCAAGTATGGAAGAACAAGCCACAGATAGCCAATGAAAGCATTCGCGGCTACCTGTTGGCTGCCACTCGGAATCAATGCCTGCACATGCTACGCTCTCGACAATTGCAACGACAGATGGAGGAAGAGTTGCAACGAGACACGGCTGCAAACGAGAGCCATGAACGCGAAGAGCTGCTACAACAGCTTCAGCAAGTCATCAACGACAACCTGACGGAGCAAGACCGGCGCGTGCTGAGTCTGCACTATGACGATGAGATGACCTATGAAGAGACGGCTACAGTGCTGGGTATCAGCACTTCGGCGGTGAACAAGCACATCACGCGGTCGTTGGCAAAAATCAGACAAACCCTAAAAATTGCAAAGTAACATGAAAAGAGAAGATATCGACAAGAGAATAAATATGCCCGATGTAGATGCTGAGTGGGCACGGTTTGAACGCGAGGTCATCGCCAAGGATGCCAAGCCAAGGATGCTGCGTGTAGCCGCATGGGCAGGCGGTATCGGCATTGCTGCTACTATCGCATTGATGCTTGTACTCAATATGGGTAAAGGAGATATGGAGGAACTGCCATTAGTGGCTCAGCAGCCGCAGCCCGTCCATGTTGAAAGTACGAACGCAGACACCATCCCTGAAGAGGAAAGCAAAAGTGCGAAGCCTGCAAACGAGCAACCACAGCAAAGGCTGGTGGCTTACACCGAGCCAGTAGCCCGCAATGCAGCGGAGGCTCCTATTGTTGCCAGTACAACCAATGACCGAGTGTACGACTGTGGCGAAATCTCAGCCCGCTTCCCTGGAGGCGATAAAGCGCTGAGGGCGTTCATTGACAGTCTCTTTGTTTGTCCCGAACTGGCCATTGACTATGGTGCGAAAGGACGGATTATCGTGACATTTATGGTCGATACATTGGGGCAGACCAGTGATTTCAAAGTAATGCGAAACCTTTTCGCTTGCGACTCCACCCTTCTGGCTTCCATGACCGATGAGGAGAAAGCTCAGCTGCGCCAGCAACTCTCTGAGCAGCTGGCAGCAGAGGCCACACGCGTGCTTAGCCTGATGCCAAGATGGACTCCTGCCAACCAGTTCGGAAAGCTCGTAAAGCAGCGATGGACGGTGCCCGTCATCTTCAATGGACAGGAAGCATTGCAGCGGCGTCAGGAGAAGCTTCCTTCCGCCGCTGCATAAAAGGTTTTTAATCTGGGTGTAAAAGCTCGTTCACTCCGCAATCCTGATGGCTACGGCCTTGAGCTGTTGCCATCCTGCTTTATCGGTGAGGCGCACCATGAAGTGGTATTCACCAGGATCGATGTCGGCAGGGATGGGGATGTCTATCCGGGCATCATAGCTGCGCTGAGCGGCGGGGATGGTGAAATCGCGGTTATAGACCCAGGGGTTAACAGGATCTTTCTTGTCATCCGACTCGCACTCAACGGCAGAACCACTGTGCGTATGATGTTCGAAGTCGTTGTGGATCTCGATGTTAAAATTGCCTAGCTCCCTATCATCGGTAAACACATAGTGGAACGGTATCGTCTCGCCACGCTGATACACCTGACAGTCGATAGGGTTGGCTGTGATGCCCTGGTCGGTGATGACGGGCTGCTGCATGTCCTTCTCGTCGTCGTCAGAACTACTGCAAGATGAGACACTAAGAGTAACTACACACGCGAGAGCCATCATGAGGCTCATATAGATATACTTTTTCATTGTTGATTTTACTTTTTTATTTGTTATACATTAGAACTCCAGCCCCACCATCATCGACACGTTGCGGCCCGGCTCGGGCACGTCGATAAGGCGGTAATAGCTGGTGTGGTCGTAGTAGCGCTTGTCGAGCAGGTTGTCGGCATGCAGCGCCACTTTTAAAGTATTGCGTCCCAGCAGAATGTTCTTTCCTGCCGAGAAGTTCAGCGTCCAATGTCCGTCGGTAGGCTTTTCAGGGGGTACAATCTCATTTTGCGCGCCGACGATGTGGGCGTTCAGTTCCACGAAGCCCTCACCATGCCAGTCGAACGAGTACTTGATGCCGGCATCGACTGACCACGGCGTTGAGAACGGCAGCGTATAGCCCTTCTTCTCGCCCGACTTCTGTTCGGCCTTCAGGTATTCGCCTTTCAGTTCGGCATCCCAGTGCTGCGACATCATCCAGTTCACCTGTGCCTCCACGCCATAGCGCAGCACACGGGCCTGCGTGTAGTGATACAGTTGCAAGCCCTCGACATACTGCGACGTGGGGTTCAGGTAGATATAGTTGGGGAAGTAGTTCACGTAGGGATCCACCTGTATGCACAGCACCTCGTTGTCCCAATGGATGCCTGCGTCAATCTGGTACGACTCCTCTGGATCGAGGTCGGCATTGCCGCGCTCATAGCGGAAGATGTGGTAGTTGATGCCGTCGGCACCCAGTTCCTTGGGGATGGGCACACGGAAACTTTTTCCCACATTAGCCTTCAGCACCCACTGACCCACGCTGTAGTTGACGCCTGCCGACCAGGTGATGCTGTTGAAGTCGCGTTTGATGTCGGCTGAGCGCTGCATATAGACAGAGTCGGCAGTAGAACTGCCGATCACAGGTGTCTTGTACCAGTCATTGTAACTGCTGATGTGCGTATGGGCATGATCGAAGCGGATGCCGGCATTCAGCTTCAGCCGTTCGCTCAGCTTCCAGCGGTCGAAGGCGTAAGCACCCAAACTCAGCGTCTCGAAGTCGGGGATAATAAACCCCCAGCCGCCACGACGGTTGTGCTGATACTCGCTGTTCAGGCCCGTGCTCAGTTCGTGTTGCTCGCCCAGAGCCATCCTTAGGCCTAAGTTCGCCGTATAGGTGCTTTTGTTGAAGCGGCGCTCCAGCGAACCATCAGGTTTAGGCATATAGCCGTGACTCACGGGCTCCGATTGTTCCTCGCGCAGGTTGTTCTGGTAGGCCAAGTTAGCCTCCAGTGTCCAGCGGTCGGTTTGCCACGATGTGTGACTCAACACCTTCAGGTGGTTCACCCACTGGTAAGGCAGGTCGATGTCGCGGCGTGAGTGGTCGTAGTCGATGTCGCTCAGGCGCACCTCCAGTCCGTGGGCGTTGGCAAAGAATCCGCTCTTTGAATACGAATCCGAGACACGCAGGTCGGTGTGGAAGCGATATCCCGCATAGCCCAGCATCACACTCCCGTCGCGCTCCAGTCCGGCGGTATTGCGCAACCGCTGGTCTTTCAACTTAATATAATAGGAGTAATACTGGATGCTGTCCGTCGGCACCTTGTAGTCGGCATAGTCGATGAGCGTCAGGTTGGCACGGTAGAACCATTTTCCTGAGCGTCCACCCAGCTTGGCTGACAGTCCCAACTGCTCGTTATTTGAACGGCCGAACAACTGCACGGCGCCCTCCAATCGCTCCGTGGGGATGTGGTTGGAAAACAGATTGAGCACACCACCGATGGCATCGCTGCCATAGAGCAGCGCCGCAGGCCCCTTGATGACCTCAGCGCGGTCAACGGCAAACTGGTCTATCTCCAGTCCGTGGTCATCGCCCCACTGCTGGCCTTCGTGCTTGATGCCGTCCTCCGTCACCGCCATGCGGTTGAACCCCAGGCCGCGAATGGTGGGCTTCGACTGTCCGGAGCCGATAGCCATTGCCTTCACGCCTGGCACGCCCTCGAGCGTCTGCATGAGGCTTCCTGAGAAATGCTGTTGCAAGTAGTCGTGGCTGATCTGTACCGCCGACTGCGATGAGCGCATCTGGAAGTCGCGCTGTCGCTGCCCGCTTACCGTCACGTTCTGCAATGCGATGGTCGTGTCAGCAGGTTCGCTGAACGCCAAAGCAACAGCCAATAAAGATGTTATCATATTGGATGTTTGTTTGAAATAATGAGATTGTCATGTCTGTCGCAACTGAGTCGCAGCAAACCATTATCCTTTCAAACAAACGGTGGCCCACGCAGGGTCACAACACCGCGCGCCAACATGGCCACGCGGCAGTCGATGGGAGCAAACACACGCTCCCCCCTACTCCACAGGAACAGCACGATCGAGGCTGCCACCGCCAGCATCGTCAGCGTCAGAAACTGGCACAGTACGCAGTCGTGCGCCCACGTAACCCCTGCCGTCATGTGACCGTGACAGCTGTGGTGTACGCAGTCGACGCATTCCGTAGTTATCGTCTCGCCCGTTTCATGGATATGGACTGACGACAACACCAGCATTGGCACAAACACTGCCAATAGCAACCACGAGGTAATATGTCGTCTAAGTTCCTGATTCACGGGTGCAAAGTTACGAAAAAACGAATGAAAAGCCAAATTTATTTGAGCTTTTCTGAGTGCCAAGTAATTTCGGCGAAGCCAAAGTTACGAAAAAACGAATGAAAAGCCAAATTT
>JAEEGL010057645.1_pt1 | contig 15052 bp, 13 predicted proteins | sample 9134231 | NCBI WGS metagenome assembly JAEEGL01 (sample SAMN16246548, study PRJNA631951) | gut metagenome | biome: gut microbiome; feature: rumen; material: fiber-attached | host: Bos | place: Iran: Karaj | collected 2018-10 | reverse complement strand
GGATACAGAGCGTAGTTCTGGAATACCATCGCGATATCACGATCCTTAGGCTCTACATCGTTAACCAGACGGTCACCGATACGAAGCTCACCGGAAGAAATATCTTCGAGACCTGCGATCATACGGAGAGTTGTTGACTTACCGCATCCTGAAGGACCAACGAAGATGATGAACTCCTGATCCGCTATCTCAAGGTTGAAATCCTTAACGGCTTCGAATCCGTTAGGGTAAACCTTGCAAATGTTCTTAAGTGAAAGACTTGCCATTTTGTTACCTCCATGATTTGTTTTTGTTGTGTAATATTTCCCCAACGATGTCAATTATACGTTCCGGCCCCTTTTAAATCCATTGACTCACCGCCGAAATAAGCCGATTCTTTTTCGTCAATCCGACGAAAGCCAAATTGTGGTAGAATGACACTCATGAGCGTTTCAATATGCATACCGTCATATAAACATCCCGAGCAGCTAAAAAGACTGCTGGATTCAATAATGATCCAGGATTATAAAGATGTGCACGTGATCATTACCGATGACACCCGCACAGACGAGATAAAGGATCTTATAGCATCCTATGAAGGGCTTGATATCACCTACGAAAAGAATATCACACCTCTTGGCGCAACGGGCAATACCATACAGGCCATAAAGCTTGCAAAGGACGGTTATGTAAAGATCATGCACCGTGATGATTCGTTTGCAACGCCCGGGTCCCTTCGTCAATTTGTCAAAGGGCTTGATGATAACCCCAACAGTTTTTTCTTCTTCTCCGGAACCAGAGAAGTCTATTACGAAAACGACGGGAGCGAAAATCACGAAAAAACATACAAAAGAGCCATGCAGGAGATCGAGGAGGCTCAGCTTAAGGATACTCCCGATAATCTTTTTGTCGTCAATATGGTAGGTGCCCCCAGTTCCGTGATACTCAGGAACGCCTCCATCCTTCCCGATAAAAACCTCACCTGGCTCATAGATTCCGAGCTCTATATGCATATCCTTAAAGATAAGGGAAGTGATGCATATTCCTTTACGCGTGAGTGCCTCATAAATATAGGCCATGACGGTGACCAGCTGACAGACAGCTGCCGTGAGAACGCGCCGCTTATGATAAAAGACAATGTATATGTCTTTAACAAATACGGACTGCTCGGGAATAAAAACTGCAGGAAATTCCTTTGCAGGGAAGCAATAAGAAACAGGACAGGATACGGGAGCATCAAAGCATCCGGCATATCATATGCCGAATATGCGATGTACGCTTTCCGTGCATTTGTCAGACGTAATATATTAAAAAACAAAAAGGAACTCTGCTGATGATCACAGTCAGAATAGACGGCGGCTTCGGAAACCAGATGTTTCAGTACGCCTTTTTTCTTCATCTGAAAAAAACGATTACCGACAATAAGATATCTGTCGATCTGAATTGCTACAATCCGCACGGATCAGGCGATATCTTCACACGCTTTAAATTAGCTCCCGAGCAGGCTGCTCCTTCGGAAATAAAACGTTTCCACAGGAACAGCATCTATCATCTGCTCCGTCCTCTCGACAGCGCAGGCATCACAACCAATCCGTATTATCGCGAAGAAGATATTGATGATCTGAATTCCGTATTAAATAAAAAACGTGTATATCTGCGCGGCTACTGGCAGGATAAGCGTTATCCGTTTTCCGTAAAGGATCAGATCATCGATTGTTTTGATCTTGGCAAAATGGATATGACCGGAGCATCTGCCGAAAATAATGTGATCTTAGAGCAGATCGCTTCGGAAGAAAGCAGATCCGTCGGCGTACATTTAAGAGGCGGCGATTATATCGGTGATCCTGTCTACAGCGGAATATGCACACCCGAATATTACGAAGCTGCATTTAAGCATGTTTCCGAAAAAATAAAAGACCCGGTATTCCACATCTTCACCAATGATATTTCAATGATCGAAAAATGCGGACTTTCCGGGAAATATGATCTTAAGATAACAGATATAAATGATGAGGCGCACGGCTGGGCCGACTTAAAACTCATGAGTGCCTGCAGACATCACATAATATCAAACAGTTCATTCTCATGGTGGGCAGCATTCCTTGGTGAAGCAACTACCGAAGCTTCCGCAGATGTGATCAATGTCATCCCCGAATATATGCGTCAGGGTGTTTCCGCAGAAACCTTAAGATGTCCCTGCTGGACAACAGTCACTTCAGACGGAAGAGTTTACCCTTCTTAAACATCGGGATATATTTGATCCCGTCATTTTCCTTTTCTTCGCCGGTTACAACAAAGCCGTTCTTTTTGTAAAAGCCAACGGCTGAAGGTGCTGCATTTACCGTAAGTATTCCGCCCTTCGCTCTGAAATAGCGGTATTCTTCCGGCTTGTTCCTGTCATGTCTGGCTTCCTCGTTGTCGGTACGTACATATTCTCCTGCTCTTTTTATAAGCGCTGTCCCCACACCGTTTTTCTGATGCGCACTGTCAACGAAAAGAAGTGATATATGATTGTGCTCACGAAGGCTTATGACACCGATGATCCTTCCGCTCTCTTCATCGATTGCAAGAAAGACAGGATATTTTCCATGGAGAAAAACATTCTTTAACGTATTTCCGGAAATAAATTCCAGAAAACTTTTTGTGCCCTGTTCACCGTAAGAGGGTGCCTCGAATTCCGAGAACACCCTCCATGCAAGCGCCATAGCATCTTCCCACTCTGCCTCTGCGGCAGGTCTTATGAAAAAAGCCATATCAATCCTCTAAACCTTCATCCACTGCTTTATATGTCCCCGCAGTCTCATCTTTCATCTGCTGCAGTGCATCTCCCATTTCATCAACTTTTTCCTGCTGAACATTTATCTTCTCGTTCATCTTTTCGTATTCAGCAACCTGCTGCTTGGCGCTCCAGGCCTGCAGAAATATTATCACTGCAGCTGTAGCCACAAGCAGTACGATGAAGATGAGTCCCTTGCCTTTTCCATTATCCATCTAAACGACCTCTGTCATCCTATTTCAGAACCGCTCTCAACCGGTGTTTCCGGTGTCATGAGCACAACATTGCCCTTTGAATCTTCTGCGCAAAGAAGCATGCCTTCGGAATCAAGACCTGCCATTTTAACAGGCTTTAAGTTAAGAAGGACCATGACCTTCTTACCCACCATCTGTTCAGGCGTGTACCATGCCTTTATACCGGAAAGTATCTGCTTGGTCGTGTCACCGATCTTAACCTGTGAGCAGAGAAGCTTCTTTGACTTCTTTACTTCCTCGCACTTGATGATCTCGCCGACTACGAACTGACATTTTGCAAAATCATCGTATTCGATCTGATCTTTGATATCAACGTGGATAGCTTCTCCTGATGCATCTGCTGATACATCAGCACCGCCGGTTATCTCTTTAAGATTCTGACGGATCTTTTCGGCGTCCTGCGCACGGCCTGCTTTCTCAAGGTTTTCGGCAGCTTTTGTCTGCACCTCTATAAATTCAGCCTTCTGCTTTTCCGTAATAACAGCAGTCTGTTTAAGCACCTCTTCCATATCCTTTCTTGCAAAGAGCATTTCGGGTTCGGAAGAAACCTTGTTTCCGTTTACATATTTACCGAATTCGCCAAGTGTATCAAAATCACGTTTTTCGGTATTCAGGTTCTTAAATATCTTATCAGCAGTTTCCGGCATGAACGGAGCAAGAAGTGATGCACCGATCACAATAGATTCAGTCAGGTTGTAAAGTACTGTAGCAAGACGATCCTTCTTTGCCTCATCCTTTGCAAGTACCCAGGGTTCAGTCTCATCGATATACTTATTGCATCTCTTGAAGAGTGCAAATATCTCTGTAAGAGAATCTGCAACACGAAGCTCGTTCATCTTGCTCTCAACAATATCATAGCATCCGGTAACAACCTTCTTCAGATCCTCGTCAACAGCTTCAGTAGCGCCCTTATTTTCAACCACACCGCCAAAATATTTATTTGTCATTGCTATTGTACGGCTGACAAGATTGCCGAGTGTATTTGCAAGATCGGAATTATATCTCTCTACCATCAGTTCCCATGTGATGGTTCCGTCATTATCAAAAGGCATCTCGTGAAGCACAAAGTAACGAACCGCATCCACTCCGAACAGATCTGCAAGGTCATCAGCATAGATAACATTTCCTTTTGACTTGCTCATCTTTTCGCCGCCCTGTAAAAGCCAGGGATGACCGAAAATCTGCTTCGGAAGAGGAACGCCAAGTGCCATCAGGAATATAGGCCAGTAGATCGTATGGAAGCGGAGTATATCCTTACCGATAAGGTGAAGGTCTGCAGGCCAGAACTGTTTAAACTCTTCTGAACTGTTGCCGTCAACATCATATCCGATACCTGTTATGTAATTTGCAAGTGCATCAAGCCATACATAGACTACATGCTTATCATCAAAATCAACCGGTATGCCCCACTTGAAGCTTGTTCTTGATACGCACAGATCCTGAACGCCCGGAAGGAGGAAATTATTCATCATCTCATTCTTGCGTGATACGGGCTGGATAAACTCAGGATGATTGTTGATATGCTCTATGAGTTTCGGTGTATATTTGCTCATCTTGAAGAAATATGCTTCTTCCTCTGCATCATGAACATCACCGCCGCATACCGGACACTTTCCCTCATTAAGCTGAGAATCAGTATAGAAAGCCTCACACTCGGTGCAGTACTTTCCACTGTATGAGCCCTTGTATATATCGCCCTGATCATAGAACTTTTTGAACATCTTCTGAACCTGTTTCACATGATCCTCATCTGTGGTACGGATGAATCGGTCATATGAAGTGCCCATCAGATTCCAAAGACGCTTGATCTCGTCGGATACTCCGTCTACAAATTCCTTCGGTGATGCACACCCTGCCTCGATCGCCCTGCTCTCGATCTTCTGGCCGTGCTCATCAGAGCCTGTCTGAAAATGAACATTGTAGCCGTCTGCTCTTTTATATCTTACGATCGCATCTGCAAGGATCGCCTCATAGGTGTTGCCGATGTGAGGCTTGCCGGATGTGTAGGCTATAGCCGTTGTAAGATAATAATTCCCTTTGTTCTGCATTTATATTTCCTCCCTTTAAAGGTTTATATCAAGTTCTACCGGACAATGATCCGAACCTAAGATTTCCGAATGGATCTTTGCTTCCGTCATCTTATCTTTTATCCTGTCAGATACCACAAAATAATCTATGCGCCATCCCGCATTTCTCTCACGGGCCTTCATCCTGTACGACCACCAGGAGTAAGCACCTTCCGTATCGGGATAAAAGAATCTGAAAGAATCAACAAAGCCTGCATTCAGCACATCTGAAAACTTCCCGCGCTCTTCATCAGAGAAACCTGCATTCTCATGATTGGTCTTAGGATTCTTTAAATCTATTTCTTCATGCGCGACATTAAGATCGCCGCAGTAAATAACAGGCTTTTTCTTATCAAGCTTCTTAATGTATTTCAGAAAATCATCTTCCCATCGCATTCGGTAATCCAGACGCTTCAAGCCGTCCTGGGAATTGGGAACATAAACAGTGATCATATAAAAATCCGGATATTCAAGGGTGATCACACGACCTTCATGGTCATGCTCCTCAACACCTATCCCGTATGTCACATTGAGCGGCTCCTTCTTAACGAAGATTGCCGTGCCCGAATATCCTTTCTTCTCAGCATAATTAAAATACTGATGATAACCGGGAGTGTCAAGAGACAGCTGACCTTCCTGCATCTTTGTTTCCTGCAGGCAGAACACATCGGCATCAGCCTCATTAAAATACTCCATGAAATTTTTGGAAACGCAGGCTCTGAGGCCGTTGACATTCCATGATATCAGTTTCATCCGTTACTCCTCTGATGTCTTTTTCTTTTTGCTCACCTTTGCCGTGAGACGATTGCTGCTTATCTCTATAACAGGCTTGTCATTCTGTGTTGTAAGCAGTGCCCTGCCTCCGTTCTTAAGGCCTCCGAAAAGTATCTCCGAAACAAACAGAGGCTTTATCTGGGAATCGATAACACGCTCGATCTCTCTCGCACCGTACTCCCTTGTGATGCCCTTGCTGCGTATATACTTAACGGCTTTCTTATCTACTTTTATCTCTATGCTCTTTGCATTAAGCTTCTGCATAAGTTCCCTGAGTTTCTTCTCGGTTATCTGTGCAGCCATCTCTTCGCTCATATGATTGAAGCTTACTATGGCGCTCAAGCGGTTTCTGAACTCCGGAGAAAATACACGTTTCACCTCTTCCATCATGATGCCGTCATTGAATACGGCGGCTCCGAATCCTATTGACTGTCTGCCTATAAGACGTGCGCCCGCATTCGATGTCATGATTATGATCACATTCTTGAAATCAGCTTTCTGTCCGTGACTGTCCGTAAGCGAAGCATAATCCATCACCTGAAGAAGCACATTGAAAATATCGGGATGAGCTTTCTCGATCTCATCAAGGAGGAGCACACAATGCGGTGTCTTCCTTATGGCATCTGTAAGCTGGCCTCCATCCTCATAGCCCACATATCCTGCAGGCGAGCCGATGAGTTTTGATACGGTATGCTTCTCCATATATTCACTCATATCAAAACGGACAAAACCTATGCCAAGCTCGGCAGCAAGCACCTTGGCCACTTCCGTCTTGCCCACACCGGTGGGGCCCACAAAAAGAAATGATGCGATAGGCTTGTTCTCTGCAAGAAGACCTGCTCTGCTCATAAGTATCGCATCGACTATCTTCTTAACAGCTTCGTTCTGACCGTATATCTTTCCTGTTATGCGACTGTAAAGATCCTTAAGCCTTTCAACCTCGGACTGCTCTGCAGTAGCCTTGGGAATATTTCCTATCTCGGAAAGGACCGTCTCTATCACATCCTTGCCGACGGATTGTCTTTTCTGACCTGCGATCGGATGCATGCACCTGTAGGCGCCTGCCTCATCCATCAAATCTATGGCCTTGTCCGGAAGGAAGCGTCCGCCCATAAAGTTTTTGCTCAGATGCACCGCATATTCCAGCACATCCTTTCCGTACTTAACTTTATGGAATTTCTCATATCCGGGTTTAAGTCCTTCAAGTATCTTTATTGTCTCTTCCTCATCCGGTTCCTTTATATCCACCTTCTGGAAACGGCGGGTGAAGGCTGAATTCTTTTCTATATAACGTTTGTCATCCTCATATGTGGTGGTTCCGATAAAACGGATCTTTCCATCATCGAGGTAAGGCTTTAAAAGACCGGCTGCATCCATTGAGCCGCTGCCCATTGATCCTGCACCCATAACGTTATGGATCTCATCGATAAATACGATCGGTGCTTCAAGCTCCTCAAATGCATCCATCAGATCCTTGAAACGCATTTCAAAATCACCCCTGTACTGAGTGCCTGCAAGAAGCTCAGTGATATCAAGCTCATATATCTTTGAGTCCTTGAGTGCATCGGGAACCATCCCGTCATTTATAAGCTTTGCAAGACCGTAAACTACCGAAGTCTTGCCGACACCCGGCTCACCGATAAGGAGCGGATTATTCTTTTCACGTCGCAGCAGTATGCGTATGATGCGGTCGATCTCACTTTCACGTCCTATCAGAGGATCGCGTCCTTCAACTTTTTCATTGAGTATGTTCGCATATTCCTTAATATATTCCTCAGGATCCTCAGTAAAGTTTTCCTGACTGTTATTTCCGTTTCCTTCCATCAGAAGCTGAAGTGTTGAAATGAATTCATTCGCATCGCCCACTTCGGACTGAAGGAAATAAAGTGCGAAACTCTCATTCTGTTTCGTGATCCCCCAGATCACATGATAAAGCCTGATATATTCGGATCCGCTGTTATGAGCAGTCTCCACCGCTATTTCTATAACTGAAGAAAAAGCATTTGAAAGGCGCTTTTCTATAGGCCTGTCATCACCCTCTTTGATATGGGGCAGACCATCTTTGATAAACGTAGAAAGATCATGTCTTAACGCCTCGGGGTCGCCTCCGCACATGGTCATGGCTTTTCTGAATCCGGGAACCGCAGCTGCGGCAAGAAGTATATGTTCCGGAGTGACATATTCACTCTCCATCTTGGCAGCCAGGACCAGTGTTGCCTGCATCATTTTTTCAGTCAGATCATCCAGCTGCATTTTTGTAATGTCTCCCATATTTTAGTTACACCCTGTCTATTCTCATCTGAAACGGAAAATTTTCCGCACGTGCTCTGTCAATCGCTTCCTTAACTTTAGTATCTGCAATATCATAAGGATATCTCGCCACTGCCGCCTGGCCTTCCTTATGCACTTTCAGCATAAGTTCCACAGCCTCCGGCTGATTCTTGTCAAAGATATCAGTAAGTATCTTCACAACAAAATCCATGGTAGTGAAATCATCATTGAGCATGATAACATCATAAAGTGAAGGCTCCCTGAATTTTATCTTTAAACCTGTTCCTGTCTCTTTCTTTTTCTTTGTCTGTGGCACTCTGTATCACCTTTCCCGCCGGAAAAATCTTTCCGTAAACTTAAAACGGGGACCGCCACGGCAGCCCCCGTCTGATTATATCTATACTTTCAGATCATTCGTCCGAATCTGCATCATCAACCACAGCTGCTATGGTGCTGACGACTGATGTGACTACGGATGCCGCTACCGCAAAGATTATGATGAGCAACCCGCCTGCAAGAAGAAAGAAACCGCCTGCCGCATTACTGTCTGCAGTTGCACCTGCTTCAGCTGCCATTACGGGCATGCCTGCCGCAAATGCGGTCATGACTGCAACAGATGCTGCCATCACTGAATTTTTAATCTTTGAAGTGCACATTCGCATAAGACTGACTCCTTTATTGTATGCGCAATTACTTATTGCTCTTTCTTAAAAACACAAAAGAGATTCTATCACATGGGAGAGTTTTTTTCAAACTTATGATTACTGTTTTTTACAGGCTCCATATCTAATTTCTGACATTCTTTATATTATGTTTCCTGTAATAAGCTCTCTTATCAACATACATATCTTCATCCGCTTCATGCATCGCGGTTCTGATATCCATACTGCTGTCCCCATAACACGAACCGACGGCCATTTTCAGTCTGTCTGACTTTTCAACTTCAGATTTTAATTTATCCACTATTTCGTTGAATTGTTTTTCATCCTCCGACATAAGGATTATAAGGAACTCATCGCCGCCTACTCTGTATATCTCACCTTCAGGGAACATGCTCTTTAACAAATCAGCAGCCTCTTTTAGGAGTTCATCTCCTGCGGTATGACCTTCTGTGTCATTAACAGTCTTAAGCCCGTTCAGATCGATAAAGATCACCCCATAGTTATCCTTTATCGGAGCATCCCCCGAAACAATATCCGCTACTCTGTTATTCATTGCATTACGATTAAAGAGCCCGGTGAGCAGATCCGTATCGCTTAATATCTTCATACGATCAAGCAACTCATGATTGGATATCTCAGATGCAAGAATAAATGATGTAACGCTGAGGATCGTCTTGATGCTCTCTGTTCTTTCCTTGTCAAAATTGGTTGCTATTATATAGCCGATAGTCTCATAATCAACCCTGATCGGATAGAGGACAAAACTGTAAATATTTCTCCCTTTAATGAGCGATACCAATTCTCATCGACATCCTTTACTTTTTCCAGCTCATTTTCATCATGTACGATATAGCAGTTGCTTCCGTCGATCAGACGATCCCATACCTCCACGATATCAAAAAAACCTTCGCCTAAAAATACCTCTTCGGGAGAGATCACATCTGTCCGACTCTCACAGAGGAGTGTACAACTGCGCTTTTTAAAATCAGTAAGAACAATACAGCTTCTGTTAGCCCGGCATATTTCTCTCAGATCACAGATTATTGCATTCATTGCCGATTGAAAATCTCCGGCTTCCCTGAGTTTTAAGCTTGTCCTTATGATCTGGACAGCAATATCCGGTGATATATCGGACAACTTGGACGCATCAGCTTTTGGATGCATATCGTAAGAAAACAGATAATACCCTTTGTCAGGTTCAGCGGATACAAGCGGCAACATTATAATTTCCAGCCAGGCATTATAGAATCCGGCATCAATATAGACATGGACTATCTTGTTATTTTTCACGCAATCAATGCTCAACTCTTCATAATTCAGATCCTTAGGAACATAATTGTAATATGGCTTCCCCGGGACAAAATCTTCCCGCTTAACATTTACTGAATCAAGGTAGATGTCATTTGCAGCTTCAAGACATATTTCACCACAGCTTCCATCGGGTTTCAGCTGAACCGACAGAACGCTCGCTATCCTTTTCTGCTTTTCAACAACATCACTGTAATCTAATAAACTTTTCTCCTTATTTTGGAACCGGTTTATAAGCTCAGGATGTTCCTTCAGCAGTATATCCACCATTTTTTCTTCTTTATCGGTCATATCCTGCACTGTAAAAAGATATCCGACCACCAGAGAATCGGTATTCCTTGTCAAACGTACAAGTTTCCAGGAATAACCGCCATGCGGATCACGAAGACGGAATGCCTCCTGCAAAAAGATCTTTCCGGATTGATCGATACGCTTATCTAATGTTGGCATTTCCATAAAGCTTAAGAACCGATCTCTGTCCTCTTCAAATACCTCTTTTTTGGAAAAAAGATCTATGGCTTCATTCAACATCATTGCAGAATAATCATGTTCAGGTACAGCACGAGTGAACATAATCTCCAACATATTTGTCGTTGGATAAAGGATTAATATCGATTCATATGTAAGAAAAATAGACTGACCGTATTTCAGGATATCATCCGATTTGCTTTCTTCTCTGCCGGAGCCAAAAGTATAAAGTGTTATCGCCATCATGTACTTGCCGTTATGCTTCGACAGGCACTTTGTTTTTATAGTAAAATACACTCCATTTTCAACATAATCTATACGTTCGATCGAATTGTTGGCAATGGATTTATCCAGGATCTTTTCCATAAGCGTGTGCTGAGCTTCTCTTCTTTCATTGAAAGAATCCTCTATTTCCTCAACACATGAATAACCAAGCTGTCTGATCCTGTTATAGTATTCATTGTTATAATAAACACACTTCGTATATCCATTTTTGTATTCAAGAAGTGCCAACGGTATCTGGCTGCGCAGAGCCGCATCAAATACATTTTGTTTTCCCTGACTGTTGCTGATGTAACCTTCCAACGGATTGGAACTTAAGAAATTAAAATTACCTATATCATCCCAGTAGAGATTTTCCTCATCGGACTCAATAGACTCATTTTCTTTTTTAACATACTTAATGAAATCTTCAGCTGAAAGAGGTTTGAAAAAATAAAATCCCTGTATAAGCTCGCATCCGGCATCCAACATAAAGCTGTACTGTTCTTCTGTTTCTATTCCTTCAGTAAGTGTATGAATCCCCAGAGCTTTCGCCATATTTATCACGGCTGTCAGCATCTGTTTTGAGCGATGTCCAAAATTCTTCAGGAAAGCCGCATCGATCTTTAACAGATCAAATTCATAGTCCTTAAGAACAGTCAGAGAAGAATAGCCGCTTCCAAAGTCATCCATCCAGATGTGAAAACCGGCATTCTTGAATTTATCGAGTATCTCGCGGAATTTGCCCTGGTCGTCCAGCATTACGCTCTCTGTTATCTCAACATGTATGGCTTCGACCGGAACATTTTTTTCATTCAATATCTCTATGAAATCTTCAAATAATCTCCGGTGATTAAAATCAAGTCTGGAAAGGTTTATAGAAAAATGCGGAATGATACATCCGTATTCCTTTAATTTTTGATATGTATCACAGATACACCTGAGAATGCACAGATCGAGATCCTTGATCAGGTGGTGCTTTTCAAGAACCGAAATAAAGTCTAAGGGAGAAATTATCCCCATCTCGGGATCTTCCCATCTGGCAAGTGCCTCGGAATCAGATATATTACGTGTTATCGAACGTACGATAGGCTGATAATATGCCTTTATATATCCATTCTGAATCGCCGATTCAAAATTTTTGAGTATAAATTCTTCCGAAACCTTTGTCATACAGTCTCCCCCAATAGCCTATAGACACAAGACAATGCGAAATATTCCCCAATTTCATTAATGCTATATTATTATACATCTAAAACAGAACAATACAAAATTGCTTACTTTATGATCTGAGCCTGCGTTACATATATAAGTTCACAGGCGCCGTCGCCCGTATCTTCCCTGGTAGTACTTGATCTCCAGTAATATGTCGGATCGGACGGCTTATTCGGATTTGCCTCAATGTTTACGAGATACCCTTTAAGCTTTATATGATCACCTTTCTTCATCTTATCGATCATTCTTTTGGTAACGGTATCAGCAGCTATGATATGGCAGTTTGCCGAATGAGTATTTACACCGGCCTCATATCCTACAGGAGCGATCTCTTCCAGTGTATCAGTATGCCAGAAATAAAACCTCCCGGACTGCCCCCAGTGGAAATCGATCGAAGTATTGTACTGGGCAACAGGCCCCCAGCCAAGCGCAAGATCTTTGGGAGCAAGTTTATCCAGAACATTATAGCCCGGATATTTATGAGTGCTCAAAACCAGCGCTTCTATTTCATATTCATAAAGATAAGTTACAGCAACCGAATATCCATCCCTGTATATTACTGTGCTGCCATTTGCAGCTTTCTGCACCGGATCGGGAATACCGCCTATGGCTGCACGTTTGCCCGGGGGCTCAAAATTAAGCAGTACCACCGCAGCAACGATGATAAGAAGTACTATAGGTAATATGCTCTTGTTCTGCGAGCCGTCTGAATTATAGAGTCTCATATCTATACCTCCTATAGCACAAATCCCTGTTTATCAGATTTTATTTCCCAGCCATATCCCTGCCAAATGCTTCTTTTGCTTCAATCACCGTACCGGTTCATGTTTTATCATACATCCGGGATATCTATAAGTTTTACTCTTCCCATCATAGCTCTTATCTCCTCCCCGGACGGGAAGCCTTCTTTAAATGCACAAGCAGAGCCGGCTGCTACAGCAAATTTGAAAGAGTCGCAAAGTGTGTGGCCTTCAATCCGTGATGCTGCAAATGCAGCTGTCATTGAATCACCGGCACCTACAGTATTAACGGCGATCCCTTCAGGCGCTTCCGTATAATATGCGCTGTAATCCTCAGAAAGAAAGAACGCACCTGCTCCCCCACATGATATAAGGACATTACCGGCTCCTGACTTCTTGAGAGTCAGTGCACATGAATGTATTATTTTAATATCTTCCAAAGACATATGGTGCTTAAGTTCAGGTATATCAATGCCGCATATTTGGGCAGCTTCGGAAATATTCGGTTTTATAAAATACGGGTTGGATTTAAGTGCAGTCCTAAGAGCTTCACCGCTTGTATCTAAAGCTGTGAAAATACTTTTCCGTTTAGTGACTTCCAGTATCCTTCCATATAATCCGGGATCAACACCGCGAGGGAGACTCCCTGAAAGAATAAGTACATCTCCATCATCAAGCAATGCTATCTTCTCTAACAGAACATTGATCGAAGACTCATCAGGTTTGGGACCTGCAGCATTAAGTTCACTGCCCTCATGATCCAGGAACTTGATATTTACCCTGGAATTGCCATCAGAGGCTTTTATAAAATCCGTATCAAGTCCTGCAGTCCTTAACTGCCTTTCTATCTCGTCTCCGGTAAATCCGGCAGTAAATCCAAGAGCCACGCTTTTTTGCCCAAGATTCTTTAAAACAAGGGAAACATTTATACCCTTACCGCCGGCACGAAGCTCCTCTTCATCTATCCGTCCGGTATCTCCGTAAGTATAATCTCCCTCATGTATATAAATATCCAGAGATGGATTTAAAGTAACTGTATATATCATAACAAATCCTCCGGGAATCAAGTAGGAGTAATGAAAACATACTACTTAGCCCCTGTGAAAATAAAAAAGCACACAGTAAAAACCGGTGCTTTCAATAAATAAGATGTGATCCGAAAATTTTATGAGATCTGAATGGATTCAACTTTAAAAGCATCAGCACTCTTAACGCTCTGCTTCATTATCTTCTCCTGTGCATCTGCTTCAGTCTTGGCCTGTATTGCCTTTGAAATATCTGATGTAAGATAAAATCCTCTCAGAAAGCGTTCGGCAAGATATTCTCCTGTAACAATGTCAATAACTACAAATCGTTCTGTCATAATTATCTCCCCGGACAAATTTTAGATCAAATACCATGTCCATACAAATACGTAATGATAGCATAAAAATTCAGATATTGCAAATTCAGGGATAAAAAAAGAACAGTTGAACTGTTCTCTTTAATGCCGGCGACCGGGATCGAACCGGTATGATATTGCTATCACGGGATTTTAAGTCCCGCGCGTCTGCCAGTTCCGCCACGCCGGCACAGCGTCGCCATAAACTACGCTTCCCGTGTATCTAAGTTTACGGCTCCATAAAAAAGTCATTAAATAAAAAAATGGATCTTCGGGGACTCGAACCCAGGACCGACCGGTTATGAGCCGGTTGCTCTAACCAACTGAGCTAAAGATCCAGAAAATCTAATTTCTAAAAGCCGATGATCGGACTCGAACCGATAACCTGCTGATTACAAATCAGCTGCTCTGCCAATTGAGCCACATCGGCATAGATGCATAAAACTACTTGGCTTGCTTAAATATGGACCGGAGTCATATTTAAAGTGACTCCGACGGGATTCGGACCCGTGTTACCGCCGTGAAAGGGCGATGTCTTAACCGCTTGACCACGGAGCCGTGTTGCACTACTGTGCTAGATTAAATTTTCAAGGTTTATTGCAATTTAGAAAGTCTTGACGAAGCCGCCTTTGCGGCGAGTCATTAGAGTTTCTTAATTGCAAAGCTCCCCGAGTTGGGCTCGAACCAACAACCCCACGGTTAACAGCCGTGTGCTCTACCATTGAGCTATCGAGGAATAACTCATGTAAATGTACATTCAAAACTGAACACAGAACTTATTATAAACCAAAACGATCATCAGAACAAGCCCTCGACCTATTAGTAACCATCCGCTGAATGCATTACTGCACTTACACTCTGGCCCTATCTACCTGATAGTCTCTCAGGGGTCTTATT
>JAEEGL017246600.1_pt1 | contig 15053 bp, 10 predicted proteins | sample 9134231 | NCBI WGS metagenome assembly JAEEGL01 (sample SAMN16246548, study PRJNA631951) | gut metagenome | biome: gut microbiome; feature: rumen; material: fiber-attached | host: Bos | place: Iran: Karaj | collected 2018-10 | reverse complement strand
ACTCACCCATTCCTACAACGCCGTCTTCTTCGCCGCCGATTGAACCAACCTCAGCCTCGATGGAAATTCCAAGCTGATGAGAAACGTTAACAAGCTCTGATGTCTTAGCTACGTTCTCTTCGATGTCATAGTGTGAGCCATCGAACATGATTGATGTGAAACCTGCCTTGATGCACTTATAACATCCGTCATAAGTTCCATGATCAAGGTGAAGAGCTACAGGAACTGTGATTCCAAGGCTCTCATCCATAGCCTTAACCATAGCTGCAACTGTTCCAAAACCTGTCATATACTTGCCGGCACCCTCAGATACACCAAGGATAACGGGGGACTTAAGCTCCTCTGCAGTGAGAAGGATTGACTTTGTCCACTCCAGGTTGTTGATGTTAAACTGGCCAACTGCATAGTGACCTTCTTTTGCTTTTACAAGCATGTCTTTTGCGGATACTAACATTTGTTTTTCTCCCTTACTTTAGTAGTATTGATGGTTACATCCATTATATACTCAATAGTTAACCAAAATCAATAAAGTTATCAGCCCAGAATTCTTCTTTAGATACAGCCTCAAAGCTGTTGTACCGAAGGACCGCTCCCGATCTTCTGGAAAGAGTAAGTGTTAGTATTCCGTCTTTGACTCTTATGGTGGCGCTATCTGTAACAAATCCCACACTGTCGGAGCTCATTAGGACGTGCATTGTAGCCTCCATGGGTATTCCCGCAGGCCATACCTCGATTTCCCTGGTCACCTCATAATCATTGTTATTTATGGCCACCACTATGGCTGCGGTCCTGTTAAATCTTCCGTAAGCGATGAAGTTAAAATCTGCACAAAGCTCTCTGATGGAGCCATATAAGAGTTCGGGACATTTTTTATGTATACTTATCATTTCCCTGTGGAACCGGATCATTTCCCTGTCCTCATTTCCCCAGGGGTATGTTCTTCTGTTGTCCGGATCCGTAAAGCCGCAGACGCCTGCTTCATCGCCGTAATAGACTGTAGGCGCTCCTGGCCAGGTCATCTGCACAATGACAGCTTCCCTCATAACACTCTTGTTTATACCTGTATCGGCAGGAGAAGGTAAACTGCCGTCACTTCTTCCCACTTTTCCGTTTGTTCTTGTAAGGAATCTGGAGTGATCGTGATTGGACAGTTCATTCATGGATGTATACAGCGAGGGCATACTGAAATTCTCTCCGCCACAGTATAGCATCGTGTCAAAAAACACTCTTGAATTACCTATTTTTCCGGGATCTGCCTTGTCACTGTGTTTGTCCACCCCTGTAAGAAACCAGGTCAGCGGCTCCATAAAGGCATCATAGTTCATCACAGTATCCCATTGGTCACCCATGAGCCAGTCTCTGGCAGGGCCATAATGCTCTGCAAGAATAACAGCCTGAGGATTTGCGGCTTTGACCTCATCTCTGAAGCGCTTCCAGAATCTATGATTGTACTCTGCGGAATGCCCCAGATCCGCGGCAACATCAAGTCTCCATCCATCCACATTGTAAGGCGGGCTTACCCACTTCTTTCCAATGCCTACCACGTAATCCTCCAAGTCTTTGGAGCCCTCATAGTTTAATTTGGGAAGGGTATCAAAGCCCCACCAACCGTCGTAACAATTATTATTCGGCCAGCTTCCGCCGTTAAATGAGAAAAAATCCCGATAAGGGCTGTCTGCTGACACATACGCACCCTTTTCATAGTCCCGGCTGGTCTCATATATTTTTTCTTTATCAAGCCATTTATTAAAGGATCCGCAGTGATTGAACACTCCGTCAAGGATTATCCTTATGCCCCTCTTGTGCGCTTCCTCCACCAGTCTTGCAAAAAGCGCATCGCTGGCTTCCAGATTCTTTTTATTGGTAACTCTCGCAATATATCTTGTTGCCAGTTCGTTGCTGTTCTCATCATCACCCAGGAGTTCACCGCCGTCCTCCACTATTACGCCAAAGTGAGGATCTATATGGTCATAGTCCTGAATATCATATTTATGGGATGAAGGTGAAACAAATATGGGATTAAAATAAATCGCATCTATCCCCAGATCCTTAAGATAATCCAGCTTATCCATTACCCCCTGAAGATCTCCTCCGTAAAACTCGGCATAATCCTTATACGGGTCCGGATAGCTGTTCCAGTCATCCACCTTTTTTATCTTTAATCCGTTGTAGTAGTACTCGTTCGTCTGAACATCATTGCTCTTGTCGCCGTTGCAGAATCTGTCCACAAATATCTGATACATAACGGCACCTTTAGCCCACTTTGGTGTTGAAAATCCCGGAAATACCCTGAATTTCATACTGTCCATCGGGCTCACGACGCATCCTCTCTTGTCATAAATCGCATAACTTCCGTCTATGCTTTTTATTTCAAAATAGTACGCTATACTTTCGCTTCCCACCTGACATTCAGTGTCATAGTAAGCAAATTCGCCATCTGTTTCAGTAGGTGTCATGATATAGCGCTCAGATCCCCACACCAGAGCCACCTCCAGGGTGTCATCCCTATGGGCACGGAATCTCACTTGCGATATTCTGTTTTTGTCAGGTTCCGCCGGTCTAAGATAATCCAGCGTCATGTCATGAAACAATGCTTTTTTATTCATAGTAATACCTGATATCCCCTGATTTCTCCATAATGCAAAAAAGACAGCTACGGTGCTGTCTTTTTTAGAGAAGGTATTTCTTTCTTATGGGGTATAGCAAAAAACTATATAATGTATTGGGGGGTTACGCATATTATAGTAACATTACCCCTATCCCGCGTAAAGACTAATACTTCACAAAATTAACAAAAACACCTTTTGATTTTTGTGCAATATTTACAATTAAATGTCTACATCAACATCTGTGATCAGTTCACGGCCTTCAAACAGGGCTTCAAATTCCTCTCGTCCAATCTTCTCTTTCTCTACCAGAAGAGCTGAAGTGCTGTGAAGAATATCCTCATACTGAAGAATGATTTCTTTCGCCTTGGCATAACACTTGTCGATGATGATCTTTACTTCCTTATCAATCTCTCCTGCCATAAATTCGCTGTGCTTCTTGGAATGAGAGATGTCATATCCGATAAATACATCTTCTTCGTTCTCATCATAATTGATGACACCGATATTGTCGGACATACCGTACTTGGTAACCATATTTCGGGCTTCCTGAGTAGCTTTCTTTATATCGCTGGAAGCTCCCGTGGTAATATCTCCGAAGATGATCTCCTCCGCAATACGTCCGCCCAAAGACACCATAATATCTTCAAGCATCTTTTTCTTGGTAATGAACATTTCATCCTTCTCGGGAAGAGGCATTGTATATCCTGCTGCCCCAAGACCTGTTGGAATAATAGAAATAGTATGTACAGGCCCAACTTCGGGAAGAACGTGGAAAAGAATTGCATGTCCTGTCTCGTGATAAGCAGTGATCTTCTTTTCCTTATCCGAAATAATACGGCTGTGCTTCTCAGTTCCGATTCCAACCTGGATAAAGGCTTTATTAATATCATTCTGTAAAATAAACTGTCTGTTATCCACAGCAGCATTGATTGCCGATTCATTGAGAAGGTTCTCAAGATCCGCACCTGTAAATCCGGCAGTTGTCTGGGCTACCTGCTTAAGGTTTACATCCTCTGCAAGAGGCTTGTTCCTTGCATGAACCTTTAGGATTTCCTCTCTTCCGCCCACATCTGGTCTTGAAACGGTAATCTTTCTGTCGAAACGTCCCGGTCTCATAATGGCAGGATCAAGAATATCCACACGGTTTGTGGCTGCCATTACTATGATTCCCTCATTTACACCAAAGCCATCCATCTCAACCAGCATCTGGTTCAGTGTCTGCTCTCTTTCATCATGTCCGCCGCCCATACCGGTTCCTCTTCTTCTGGCAACGGCGTCAATCTCATCAATAAATACTATGCAAGGTGAATTCTTCTTGGCTTCGGCAAAGAGATCTCTTACCCTGGAAGCACCTACACCTACGAACATTTCTACGAAATCAGAACCTGAAATCGTAAAAAACGGAACACCGGCTTCTCCGGCTACTGCTCTGGCAAGGAGCGTCTTACCTGTTCCCGGAGCACCCTCTAGGAGCACGCCTTTAGGAATTCTTGCACCCACCTTGGTAAACTTTTCCGGATCCTTCAAAAACTCAATGATCTCGGCCAGCTGCTCTTTTTCCTCTTTAAGTCCGGCAACATCGTCCAGCTTGACTTTGTTGTCTTCACCTGTGGACATCCTGGCTCTGCTCTTACCAAAATTCATCATTTTGGAATTGCCGGAATTGCCCGCTTGGAGATTTCCCATCATGGTAAAGATAAACACCATTACAACAAGTCCCACAATTATGGGAATTATGCCGTTAATAAGTATATTTTCCGAGGGAATATCCTTAACCTCAAGACTCACACTTTTCTGAGTAAGATAGTCTTCTACAGCTGTAACATCCGTAGAGTAAAAAGAAATATCATCACTTCCACTGCTGAAATTAACCCGCACAGAACCTGTGGGCGTCTCAGCATTGGGTTGGATCACCACATGTCGTACATTTCCTGCCTCAACATCCTTTTGCAGCTGATAAAAATTGTAAACTACGCTGTTACTTGAGAAAAGGTTGCTTCCATACTCAAGAATTACCACAAAAACCAGAAGTATAAGCGCAAAAATAAAAATGGAATTAAAATTTCTGGATTTATTCACCTTCCGTCCCCCTGACTACTTTTAGTTAAACTCCACAACTCCGATGTAAGGAAGGTTACGATATCTCTGATCATAATCAAGACCATATCCCACAACAAATTCATCCGGGATCTCAAATCCTGTATAATCGACCTTTACATCAGTTACTCTTCTTTCCGGCTTGTCAAGAAGTGTACACAGCTTAATGCTCTTAGGCCCTCTGTCCCCAAGCATCTTGATAAGATAAGAAAGTGTTCTGCCGGAATCCACAATATCCTCAACTATAATAACATCCTTGTCCTTTAACGGTTCATCAAGGTCCTTAACAATTTTAACTACTCCGCTGGACTTTGTAGAACTTCCGTAGCTTGATGCGGACATAAAATCCATTGTCACCGGAACAGTAATCCTCTTTGCAAGCTCGCACATAAAGAAAACTCCGCCCTTTAACACACATACCAGATGCACGGTCTTTCCTTCATAGTCCCTGCTGATAATATCTCCAAGCTCCTGGATTCTCTTGTCTACTTCTTCTTCCTTAAGTAATACTCGAACTGATTCAGCCATTTGAATTTCCTCCATCATCAATTTTTATTTCCAAAATATTCTTTGTATCGTCACAGATCTTATATGCTCCGCTCATACGATAGCCCGGAATCCAGATCACTTCGTCACCGTCTGCCAAAAGATAAATCTCATCTCTTATAGGTGCCGGAACCTTGACATCTGTCATGAGCTTGCCTATAGCCTTTCTGCAAAGGCCGTCTCCTTGCTCGATAAGCATATAATCCGCAGATCTTCGCCTTCTGAAAATAGCTTCTTGTATTCTATCATAATCAAACCATTTAGTATACGAAGAGGTCGGAAATAGTTTCCTACCATCATATTCCAAAACCGCAGCCTTCGCAACTCCCAGCCCCGGAATAAAGAAATCTTCTTCATCTCCGGGATTTAAATCCTTTGGTACAGCAATGTCCTCTGGGATTTTATCCACTGGCTTTTCTGCTTTTTTTCTGATTTCCATTCTAGCATAGCTGCGAACCGCGATTAATGAATATGGCAAATCTACCGATGCACTGCCCTCGCTGCCTTCCGCCAGCTTCATAATGGAATCCACATGAGCCGTGGTTATATCTTTTCGCTTCGGTGTCACCTTTTCAAGGGCTTTTAATATAATTTCCGTTTTTATTATCTGCGGGGCTCCATCAAATGCCTTTAGATCAATTTCGATCCTTCCATCGCCTTCTGCTACAGCTTTTTCATACAATTCCCCGGAAGATGTTCTTATATATTCATCTGCCCCGGCAAAAGAATCCGCTGCCCTGCACAAATGGGAAACAGTAGCAGAGTTAATGCTCTTTTCCATCTCCGGAATCAGAATATTACGGATAATATTTCTGGTATGATTGTTTTCCTCGTTGGTATAATCGTTACAATAATCCTGCCCTTTTTCCGAAAGATAATCCTCTATTTCACTGCGGCTTACGCACAAAAGAGGTCTTATGATATTATCCCTGACAGGTCTTATGGCGCCAGCTCCGTGAAGACCGGTTCCTCTTATAAGATTCATCAAAAGAGTCTCCGCAACATCATTCTGATGATGTGCCACCGCAATTCGCGTCGCTTTACATTCTCTTGCTATATTGCCAAAAATCTCGTATCGGACATATCTGCCGGCCTCTTCCTCCGTCATATTCCATTCCTTTGAAAGTGCCGGAACATCCCTTTTTTCCTCAAAAAAAATGATATCTCTCGCCTTGCAGAATGAAGCAGCAAAGCTTGCATCCTTCTCGGCATCATCTCTGATTCCGTGATTCACATGCACAGCAGCCAATTGTATCCTGAGTACATGCCTTAGTTCGTAAAGAGCCGTTAAAAGTGCCGTGGAATCCGCTCCCCCTGAAAATCCCACAAGGATAGTAGTATCAGGATCTACCATGGAATTATCCCTTATGAAATTCAGCACCTTTGTCTCAAAAGCATTCATCTATTCTTCCCAAAAGCAAAGCGCAGACTATATACGATTCCCCGTATAGCTGTCTGCGCCTTTAGTTGTTTGAATTCTTAAATATGATCTCACCCGGATACACAAGTCCTAATTTGTCTCTAGCTGTGTCTTCTATGTACTTACGCGTCTGCGTATATTTCTCAAACTCAGCGATGTCTTCGCTGCGCTGCATCTCACTCTCAATCTGCGTTGTAAGACTATCTTCCCGCTCTTTGTATTCTCTGGCCTTTTGAACCAGACCGATACTCTTAATGGAAACGACAGCCACAAGAATAAGAACTACAATGCTCGCCCAGACAATTCCCGCTTTGTTCTGGAAACGACGCCTCTTATAGCGTGCTCTGTTTGCCATGTTCTACCCCACTGTTATTCATTTATCACACAGTACTCCTGTTTAATATTCTAATACAATTTTCGCGGGGATGTCAAACATTGTGGTACAGTTTATATATATTTATAAAGCTGCGACACATCCTCTTTGTGTATGGTCTCCTGAACGTCCAGTACTTCTACACTGACATCCTTGTTTCCAAAACCGATGGTGATCTTGTCTCCAACCTTTACCTCTGTCGAAGCCTTTGCAGGACGGCCGTTTATAGTGACCCTTCCTGCATCACAGGCCTCATTTGCCACTGTGCGTCTCTTTATAAGTCTGGTAACCTTTAAGTATTTATCTAATCTCATTAGTTTTCACCTGATGCCGTACTTGCGGCATCACCTGCCTCCTCTTCTTTTGAACTTGATCCGGACGAACCCTCACTTCCGGAACTTGTGCTTTCCGATGAAGCCGCGCTGCTTCCGGTACTGGATGCTGAATCCGCTGAAGATCCCGAATCCTCTGTATTTCCCGAGTCCTCCGACGAACCTGAATCAGACGATGAACCTGAATCAGATGATGAGCCGCTGTCACCTGTGCTTCCCGAATCCGAGGAATCATCACTACTTGCCGTTGAACCTGCACTTGATCCGGAATCGGATTCGTCCTTTTTTACCTTGATAAGAGCCGGGAACTTATAGCTTAAATCGCTCTGATCCTTATCTATGCTTATCCGATAGCTCTTGGTCTGATAGCCGGATTTTTTCAGGATAACCTCATGTGTACCGGATATCTTCTTTATGTTCGTGGGAATCATCCCAATATAGCTGCCATCAAAATACACCTCGGCGCCGTAGGGCTCATCGAAATAAATCTTATACCCTTCTATTACTTTATTTTTCCCATCATCTGAAGAATTCTCACTTACCTTTTTGGAGCTTCCTTCCGATGCGCTGTTGGAAGAGATCGAACTATTTTTTTCTCTGCTGCTTTTCTCACTGCTGCTGTCATTGCTCTTATCCGCTGTAGACTTGCTTGATGCCGACTCATCCTCGCTTGTCGCACTTGAAGAAGCTGCAGAATCTTCGTCCTTTTCCAACTCAATCTGAATAACCGAATCCGGCGTTCCCACCTTCAGATATTTGGTCTGAGTCTTATAACCTTCGGCAATGACCTTTAGGTTGTGATAACCATACTGGATACTCTGGGGCACCCCTGTCAGCATTCTCTTTCCGTCCACAAAAACTTCTGCTGTATCAGGAGTTATCTCAAATGTTACCAGGCCTTCCTTGGGTTTTGATATTATAATATTACTGGTATCAACCACTGTCTCCTGATTACGGGCCACATTGACCTCGGACTGATAATTGGCTCCATTTCCCAGAATCTGCAGTTTATAATCCCCTTCCGGAGCGCTAAGCATCATATTTGGGGAAATCTTATATATCACTTCACTCCCCAGCTCAATCCAGGCTCCAACAAGGCTCTGATTCTCCACCGTATCGGAGGACAGGCTGACATATCCGTGCCCACCGGTAACAACTACACTGTATACGTCCTTTCCGATGCCCCGAACACAGATTGAATCCGTCGAAAGTATATCTTCAGCAAGAGCCGGCTGGTCTTCCGCAAGAACAAGTGCTCTGGAATCCATTTTAAGAACCTTATCCTTGATGACAACAGTTCCGTCATTTCTTACAAGATCATGCCTTCTGGTGCTGTCAATGATCCATGCCTCCTTTGATTTCTCAAGAGTCGTAATATGTTTGGTACTCTTAAGGAATGTGACATCCACAATCTCTCCCTGCTCCAGGAGTCTGGCGGAAATAGGATTACCGTGTACATCATACATCATACTTGTATTGTCATAAGTAAGGGTATAGGTTTTCCCTGTAGTATGGTTCCTGAATCTGATCTTTTGCTGATCCGGATCTACTAAGCGAATGGTTGCAGTATCCGCAGAATCATATTTTCCCAAAAGAGAGACATTTACCTTAGCGCTGTCGTTAAGAGCGTAGGCCTTGTCCGGCAAAAGACAGACCATCACCTGCACCATAAGAAACGCTGTTATGATTTTTACAAGTTTCTTTGCTTTTTTCACAATTATCCCCTCGTAGCCTCACTGCTTTTAACAAAACAATCCAGATTCACCGGATCCAGTAAATAATCCCTGGTATTATGTCCGGGATTATCCAAAACCTCCATTAGCATGGCGTTTAAAACATTTCCCAGCTGCTTCCCCGGAAGAATTCCCGAAGCGATCAGATCCTTTCCGTTGACTGCAAGATTTTTAAGGCTGACGCATTCATTTTTACTCATTATCTCCCGGTATAACTCTTTGGTATCCTCGATGAGTTTAAGTTTCTCATCCCGGTAATAGTCACTCTGTGCCAAAGTATCTGCTATACGAACTTCCATAAGAAGGGGAAAATCCTCGATACCCACTTTGTTTATAGCCCTTCGTATACTTGCGGCTGTAGCCGGAAATCTTTCATCGTGGTATCTGATGAGATTACATACCCTGTCCATGGTATCCCTGTCAAATTTAAGACGCTTGAAAATCTTTCCGGCCATTTCCACTCCCTTTTGTGCGTGACCGTGGAAATGGCTGACGCCTTCACTGTCAATCACATGGGTGACGGGCTTAGCTATGTCATGCAGGAGCATCGTAAGCCTTAAGACTTTGTCTGCTCTTATGTTTTGCATTGACTTTATTATATGCTCACCCACAGAATATGCGTGATGAACATTGAGCTGCTCCGTCTCCATACATTCATCAAATTCCGGCAAAAAAACTTTTGTTATGCCAAGCTCATATGCCTTTCTTATTCTGTCCGGATTATCGGAGGTCAGCATCTTTACCAATTCAACCTGTATTCTCTCAGCGCTTATCTTTTGAAGGGTAGGCGCCAGTTTCTTTATTGCTGCCTCTGTCTCAGCTTCTATTTCATAGCCCAGCTGCGCAGAAAAACGGATTGCCCTCATGATCCGGAGCGCGTCTTCGGAGAATCGTTCTTCAGGATTTCCCACGCATCGGATAATTCCTTTTTTTAGGTCCTCTTCGCCGCCAAATTTGTCTATTATGCCCTCTTCTTCATTGTACGCCATGGCGTTTATGGTAAAATCCCTGCGCTTCATATCCTCGGTCAGATTTCTGGTAAACGTCACCTGACTTGGATGCCTGTTATCCTCATATTTCCCGTCTATCCTGTAGGTGGTTATTTCATATCCTTCTTTTCCCACCATTACAGTAACGGTCCCATGTTCTATTCCTGTATCGATAGTCCTTCTGAAAAGAGCTTTTGTCTCCTTTGGTATCGCATTGGTAGTTATGTCCCAATCTCCCGGAGTTCTTCCAAGAAGCGCATCTCTCACACATCCGCCCACGATATAAGCCTCAAATCCGGCTTCGTGCATGGTGTCTAATATCATCTTCACATTTTTAGGTAAATTAATCTTCATATCTAAATAATAGCGTAATTTAAAGTAATTTCAAATATTTTATACCATGTTTATTGTTCTTTATTCTCCAATGGAAGTATACTGTATGTATGAAATTATGAGGATTTTATTATGAAATTTCCGAACATCAAAAAAGCTATTGTCATTTTGCTTTCGATAGCTTTCTTTGCCGGCACTTTTATTTTTTTAAGAAATCTGGATAAAAAGGCCGATGAGGGCAGCGATGCTATTATAAACCTGAGCGATGGCTGGACATTGGAGCTTGATCAGAACGTTCAGGAAAATGTTAATGTCGAAGCGGTTGATATCAAGATTGTAAACTTTATGGAAACTGTTACCATAACCCGTAATCTTGACATAGCCGATCCCGGCATTGATTCTCCGTGCCTTAATTTCTATTCAAGCCATGCACTGGTAAATGTTTATCTTGATCACGACCTGATATACTCTTATGGTCAGGATTACTTCAATAATCAGAACTCTGTCCCCAAAAAGAGCCATTATATTCCCCTGGGTAATGACTATCTTGGCAAGTCTCTGCGGATAACCTTCACCGGCGGAAGAAACGATGCCTTCTCCAATATTTCCGGTATCTATCTTGGGAGCAGAAATGCCCTTTTGTCTCTCTATATTTCCACTATAAGACACATGATGGTAGTTGGAATCTTTATGTTTACCATCGGTCTTGTACTCATCATACTGTCTCCTTTCCTTTTCCTTTATCACAACAGAGATCTGAGAATCTTTTTCAGTGGCCTCATTTCTCTTGTACTTGGAACTTATATTCTGGGATACTACGGTATCTTCGACATGCTGGTTGACAACAGTCTTTTAAATACTGTAATGGAGTATGCCGCTCTTTATAATGTTCCCACTGCGATCACAGGGTATCTCATGTCTGTTTTTACCGGAAAGGTTAAAAAGGCATATGCTCTGATGTTTTATCTGGATGTATTTCTTTTCCTGTCCTCACTGGTACTTCACTTTACCCATATAGGTAGATTTTCTCAATACACCCTGATCCTTCACATTGTGGCCTTTATAGAATTTGTTTTTACTGTCTATATACTTGGTCGCACATACCTGGGAAGGAGAAAAGAGCTTTTGAGCCGTATACATTTTTCGGATAATATCTTTCTATTGGGCGTCCTGAGTTTCATGTTGCTGTCTCTTATAGATGTTATAAGGCACAACTTCTTTAAATACGGTACAGCAGTCAACACTCCTTATACGGAACTTTTGGGATTTTCCATAGGCTCAATGATATTTGTCAGTTGTCTGCTGGTTAGTTATCTCTTTTACAATATTTCCAGTTCCAGTATGGCATCAATGCAGAGTAAAATTGCCAATCTCGCCTATACTGACCCGCTCACAGGCCTATCCAACCGCGCCAGATGTGAGACCATGATGAGTTATCTTACTCAGGAACACAGCAATTACACCATTATCAGTCTGGATCTGAATAAACTCAAACAAGTCAATGACACCTATGGTCATCGCGAGGGAGACCGGCTTATCACCGGTTTCTCCACTATACTCTCGGATTGCTTCTGGGACGCAAACCTCATTGGGCGAATGGGCGGCGACGAATTCATTGTAATCCTTATGGAGGACCGCGCTCTTCAGGTAACCAAGAGGCTGCACGAATTATATGCCCTTATAAACGAGTGGAATCGCAAGGAGCAGCTGTTTAAATACAGTGCTTCCTATGGCTATGCGTACAGCTATGAGGTTCCAAACGGGTCTGCCAAAGAAGTCTACATGCTTGCCGACAGCAGAATGTACGAAATGAAAAGAGAACATCAGGCAAACAAGGAGGCGATGGAAAATGCATAAAGTAATTACATTTCTGGGCCTTTCATTTACGCTCATCATATTGATTTTCATATCCATCCACTTCCTGTTTAAGTTCACCCCCAATTACCCGATTGATTCCCTGGATAACGGATGGACTGTGATCTATCGCAATGAGAAATACATAAACACTAATCTTGAGCGCATGAGCGATCAGGTGGGCACCACCTTTTCCAGGGGTGATACCGTTACGCTCACACAGGCCAAGCCTCTTACATTTGAAGAAGTTCCTTTTCCTTATCTGCTGCTCAAAACTCAGTACAGTGCCTTTTCAGTATTTCTTGATAATGAGCTCATTGCAAAGAAAAACCTTGATACCGCGGCAGAATATGGCTTTATAGGAATCGGATATAATGCCATTTCCCTCCCCAAAGACTATTATGGAAAAAAACTGACCATAAAACTCTATATTTCCGAAAATTACACCAGAGTAGACCTGGTAACTCCTCTGGTGGGGAATTTCGATGATCTGTACAGATATTTACTTCATTCGGAACTATTCCCGTTCTTTGTAGGGATATTTCTGATTATTTTTGGTTTAATATCACTTATCATTTCATTGATGTTTTATATAAAAAGTTCCGGCGCTGTGACGCAGATAATATGCTCTCTCATAAGCATTGCTCTCGGGGCTTGGATGATTTCAGCATACAGTTTTTTGGACTTTTTCCTGAAATCATCTGTGATAACCACAATTGAATTTATTGCCATGTACTCTCTGGTTCCGCTTTTGTATATATTGGTATACAGCCTTCATCCAAGATACAATAATACGGTCATTGCTTTTCTTGGATATTCCAGCATTTTTTTCAGCATTATTTTCCTTGCGCTTCACTTTTTGAATCGGGTACACATCAATCATTTCCAATATCCCTACTACCTGATGTCGGTCATTGGCTTTGTTATGCTGGTATTCTATGTCTATCTGGATATAAGAAACCATCTGAGAAATGCCTCTGCTCAGATTCTAATGGTGGGCACCTGCGTTTTGGCAGTCTCGCTTTTAGTATATATATCAGTGGCAGTGTCAAACTCCCTTGTGGATTACAGGCAAAACTCCCTGTTGAACGTCATTATTCCCTGGGGAAGTCTGTTCTTTGTAATAACACAGCTGCTTAATCACTTCATCTATATGACGCGAACATTTGCCCAGCGAAAAGAGTATGCTTCTCTGTCACAGATTGCCTATATCGATAATCTAACAGGCGTAAACAACCGTGTCAGCTGCGACAACAAACTGTCAGAACTTGATAAGACCACCTCTGATTTCTGTATTTTAAGCCTTGACCTGAACGGGTTAAAGGAAGTCAACGACAACGCAGGACATCCTGCCGGTGACAGACTCTTAAAATCCTTTGCAGACAGTCTTCTTTCCGTATTTGGAAGGGCTGGTTCCTGCTTCAGAATAGGAGGCGACGAATTCCTTGTGATATTCAATTCCATAGAAAAAGAGAATCTCAATGATATGCTGGTAGTTCTTGATCAGAAGCTTAAGATTCTTGATGAAGAGGACTCGGAAATAAATCACAGCGTCTCCTACGGCTACGCCTTCAGATCTGAGACCGAAGACAAAGACACCCACTCCGTTGTTATGCTGGCCGACAAGCGAATGTACGATTACAAGAGAAAGTTTTATTCCCACATGATGCGGACGTAAATAAATAACTTGTAAAAAAACTCGGGGAGCCTTTCTTTGACTCTCCGAGTTTTTTGTATCAGCATTAAATTAATATGCGCGTCCCCAGTATACCATCTTGATTGCAGGCTTTCCGCATACCACACAGGTATCTGACAGATTTTCCTGTTCGAAAGGAATACATCTGCTGGTTACATTGTATTCTTCCTTGATCTTATCCTCACACTCGCGGCATCCACACCACATAGCCTTTACAAAGCCCTTTGTCTCCTTGAAGGCTTCTGCAAACTCATCCTTATTGTGTGCTGCAAAGGTATGTGCCTCAAGATGCTTCTTAGCTCTGTCGAACATATCCTTCTGAATCTGATCAAGAAGCTCTCCAACCTTAGCCGGAACCTCAGAAATAGCACATTCTATCTTCTCTCTTGTATCACGACGTACAAGAACACACTTTCCGGCTTCAAGATCCTTAGGTCCGATTTCTACACGAACAGGAATTCCTCTCATTTCCTGCTCAGCAAATTTAAAGCCCGGTGTTCTGTCCGTATCATCAGTCTTTACTCTGAAATCCGAAAGGCTCTTTGCAATATCGTATGCTGCGTCAAGAACGCCTTCCTTCTTCTGCTGGATAGGAATTACAACAACCTGGACAGGTGCAATCTTTGGCGGTACAACAAGACCTGAATTGTCACCGTGAACCATGATCATAGCTCCGATTGTACGTGTTGTAAGACCCCATGAGGTCTGGCATACATAGTGGAGCTGATTGTCCTTACCGGCATACTGGATTCCGAATGCCTTCGCAAATCCATCACCAAAGTTGTGGCTGGTTGCGCTCTGAAGAGCACGGCCGTCATGCATAAGTGCCTCAACAGTATAGGTTGCCTCCGCACCTGCAAACTTCTCTTTGTCTGTCTTCTGTCCCTTAATAACCGGGATTGCCATATCATTCTCAAGGAAGTCAGCGTAAACATTCAGCATCTGCTGAGTGCGCTCCTCAGCCTCCTCCATTGTAGCGTGAGCTGTGTGGCCTTCCTGCCAGAGGAACTCACGGCTTCTAAGGAAAGGTCTTGTCTCTTTCTCCCAACGAACAACGCTGCACCACTGGTT
>JAEEGL013991723.1_pt1 | contig 15053 bp, 12 predicted proteins | sample 9134231 | NCBI WGS metagenome assembly JAEEGL01 (sample SAMN16246548, study PRJNA631951) | gut metagenome | biome: gut microbiome; feature: rumen; material: fiber-attached | host: Bos | place: Iran: Karaj | collected 2018-10 | reverse complement strand
GGGATAACGCTTAGTAGTGACTGATTTGCCTGAACCATCTTTCCCGTTCTTATCGGATACAGTAACAGAACATGTGACTGTTTTGGTTCTGCTCCTATCCCTTGCTTCGATCAGGACATAACCTTTGCCGGCCTTTAAAGCTGTTATAAGTCCTGTTTCATTTATTGATATTATGTCATCTCCTCTATACAGTTCATAGGAAACAGTTACTGGATCGTCTTCATCTGCCGGAGTGATTGTCGGATTCATCTGATACGTTTCACCCACCTTCATGCTGACAGGATCGAATGTAATACCTATTGTTGAAGCAGTAGCAGTAACCTCTATTGGCACCTTGACCGAATATTCTTTGTTATTAAATGTCGTCTTGCATACCAGATTGGTTTTTCCAGCCCCGATGAATTTCAGATAATATCCTTCTACCTTCGCAATGCTTTCATTCTCGACCGTGAAGGTGTTTTTCATATTATCCCTATAATCGTCAAGAGTTACGCCATATCCCAGCATTGCCATCGGAGCAGCTCCATTCTTAAGACAACACGGAAAATTACTTATTAACGTTTCCGATCCTTTTATATTTTTGTATTTTTTTGGTGCATCAATATAGAATTCACCCAGATTTTCAGGAAGCACATCCACATTTCCCATTATCAGATTATTCTTTAAAAGATCATCGTCAGTACCATATTGTTCATCCCGAAGCACTTCAGATCCAAAGAGCTGTACCCAATAGTGTACATCGTTTACTTCGATATGAGCAACGGCAAAGGACTTTGCACCGCTTGCAAGCATATTTCTTCTGTGATTCTGTCCAAGATAATTCTGATTGGTTTCCTTGAAATCCTCCATAGCTTCCTGTATGGTGGCAGGGCCACAGGATATGTTCTCCCACACATATGTCTGTGCTGTTATTTCTGAAATGGACGCGCCGTTTGGTCTGTCATGGGACATATAAACAGCTATCTCTTTAGCCCTTTTATAGGCTGTTCTTTCAAGAGCATAATCAAAGGTCAGTTCAGAAAGATTCGAGTCACGAACCACCTGCCCGTTCTGGTCATAATGCCAGGCTTCACTGCTTTTCCTGAAGCTGTTAACAAGGTCCAGCATTTTTCTGTCGGCCGCCTGATCTTTTACGGTTGCAACATATTGGATTACAATCGTTCCGTTAGCTTTTGCATCAAGTTTGATAACATCAAATAATGAAAAAAAGAAACAAAGTGACAAAAGAAATGAAACTAACCTTTTTTTAGTCATACAATAATTATCCCCCAATTCCACAACAAGAAGCTTTATGGGCATTTGCCATTGCTGATCTATTGTGTTCCGTTGTGTGCGTACTATTACTGCCTTTATTCATGTCAAGTTTATTTTAACACTCGCCCCACAAATAGCAAACCATCATTATAGTCAGTTCTTTCTATACCAGTTTCATCAATGAAAAAAAGAAAATAAGTTATAGGGGTGGTTTTTTGCAAAATGTGAATTACTGAAAAAAACATTGTGACCGGGAGATATCGAACACTTAGATCGAATGTGTTTGATATGTTCCGGTCATTTTTTGTGCAAGTGTCTTTTAAGTCGCTGACCCCCTTGGAGGAGTGAAAAAGCTGTGCTAGTCTTGTCACTGTTTAAAGCAAGCAGGAAGAAAAAATAGAATAATGACCAAGGCAGGATATTGATAAGAAGAGAACAGTGATCAGGACAGAATGATGCCTTAAGAGTAATCACATCTCTGATAGTCTGCCAGGAGAAGAAGAGGACGGAAAAACAGGAGGAGAGATATGAGTACAAAATACCCGCTGACAGCGGCACAGAAAATGCACAACAGATGGATATATGAATACAAGACCCAGCAGGTGTCAGGCCTATCCGTGGTGGCAGCGCTGAAGACGGAACTGGACTTCGGCCTGCTAAAGAAATGCATCCAGTTGGAATTTGAGAGATACGGCTGCATGAGGGTCCGCTTCACAAAGGCAGACGAGCATGGGGATGTGAAGCAGTACATCATAAAGCGTGAGACCAGAGACATCCCGTTAAAAGACCTGACGGGAATGACAATGGAGCAGGCCGATGCCACGATGCAGAGCTGGGCCTATCAGACCTTTGATGGCGACGATGTTCCAATGTGTGATGTGTACATGATGAAGCTCCCTGAGGGCTTCCGGGGCTTCTTCATCCACATGGACCACAGGCTCATCGATTCATGCGGCGTTGCAGTGATGATAAATGACATTTTTTCACTCTACTGCCATTACAGGTTCGGCTCCGAGTATCCTGCAGATCTTTCGGATTATGAAACAGTTCTTTTATCTAACATAAAGAAAGCTGAGAATGAAAAGCGATTCCTCAAGGACAAAAAATTCTGGGACGATCAGCTGGACAAATTTGGAGAACCCATCTACTCCGATATTCAGGGACCCAAGGTCCTGGAGAAAGCCAGGAAGAGGCATAAGAATAAGAACCTCCGGTCAGTAGATATTGAGAGAAAAGAGCTTTTCGTCGCAGTCAAAGATTACAAATTGGAAAAAGAGCCGACGGCAGCCCTGATAGATTTTTGCAGAAATCATGAGATATCAATGACGAATCTGCTCCTTCTGGGAATCAGGACCTACCTGTCCAAGCAGAATGAAGGGCAGCAGGACATCACAATCCAGAACTTCATTTCAAGGCGATCTACCAGGGACGAATGGATGTCCGGAGGCAGCAGGACCATAATGTTCCCCTGCAGGACAGTGATCGAGCCTCAGACAGACTTCCTCTCTGCAGCTCGTGAGGTTCAGGGGATTCAGAACAGTATATACATGCACAGCAACTACGACCCGGGACTTATCTATGACGAGATAAAGAGGCGGTATGGTACACCTGACAACACGACCTACGTCAGCTGTTACTTAACATATCAGCCAATGCAGACCAGTATGGAAAATCCTTATTTAAAAGATATCCCGCTCCACGCCAAGTGGTTTGCAAACGGAGCCGCTACTAAGAAGATGTACCTGACAGTGTCACACACCGCGGACGGTGGCATGAACTTTTCATACCACTACCAGACAGCAGAACTCACCGAAAAAGATGCGGAGTTGATGCACTACTACCTCATGAGAATTCTGTTTAGGGGCGTCGAGGACTCCGGTAGGACAGTAGGTGACATCATGCAGATGGTGTGAGATGTGAGAGGAAAAGTCTTAATTAGAAAGAATTGAAAGATATATTTACATTTAGAACAAAATTGGTCAGGTATTAGCAGTGTAGACTGACTTTTAAGTAATCTGACTATTTTGTAAAAAACATGAATTTAAGATGAATTGTAAAAAGATTATGCGAAAGTAAAAAAGCTTTTCAGTAATATGGATGTTTTTCAAAAATATGAAATATTGAATGATTTGAAAAGAAATTTTGAGGAGGAAAAATTATGAGTATCGAGAAAAAATTCAAGGAAATCGTAGCACAGTACTGTGATGTTAAACCCGAGGAGATTAAGGGAAGTCTCAGATTCAGAGAGGATCTTGGTTTCAGCTCCCTGGACTTCATGTCAATGCTTGGAGAGCTTGAGGATGAGTTTGACCTGGAGCTTGAGCAGGAGAGAGCTACTTCCATCCATACCATCGGAGAGGCAATAAACCTCCTTGATGAGCTGGCCATCGCAGGTTAAAAACCAGGAGGAGCATGAAAATGAAAAATATACGAACAATCTGGGATGAAGCGGTATCAAATTACGGCAATCTCACAGCCCTTAAGTGGCTGGAGAAGAAGGAAATCCATGAAAAGACCTATGGAGAGATAGACAGGATCGCAAAGAATGTGAGGACAACTCTGGAGGAGCTGGACTTCGCTGGGGATCACATCGCTCTCATCGGAACAAGCTCTCCGGAATGGGTCGAGAGCTACCTTGGTATCGTGACAGGTGTCAATGTGGCAGTGCCTTTGGATGCGGCGTTGCCTGACGAGGAGCTGATAGATCTTTTGAATAGATCTGATTCTGTAGCTTTGTTCCTGTCACCGGCAAAGGCAGTGCTTAAAGACAAGGTTCTGGCAAATTGCCCTGCCATTAGAAAGGTCTTTATGCTGACACCGGAGGAGCTTGAGGGATTTGAGGAAAAAGACTATGACGTACCGGGAGCAGCAGAATACGAGATAGCAACTATCATCTATACTTCAGGTACGACTGGAAAGAGTAAGGGCGTAATGCTGACTCAGGAGAATTTATCTGAGAATGTAAGGTCAGTGGAGTATTCCGCTGCTCCGGGATGCGTGGTTCTGAGCGTTCTTCCCATCCATCATGCATACTGCCTTGTCATGGACTATCTTAAGACTCTTTCCCTTGGATGCACGATCTGCATCAACGACTCCTTCATGCATATGGTGAGAAATATGGGGATTTTCAAGCCGGAAGTAATGCTGATGGTGCCCTTGATGATCGAGACTATCTTCAAAAAGGTCAGCGCTCTGGGAACCAAGGCAAAAGAGGTATTCGGAGGCAATCTCCGCACCATCTTTACGGGAGGAGCACATCTTGATCCATATTATATAGATAAATTTGAGGAGTTTGGTGTAGACATTCTCGAGGGCTACGGCATGAGCGAGTGCTCACCGGTCATCACCAGCAATTCTCCCGACGACCACAAAAAGGGTTCCATCGGAAGACCTCTCAAAAATGTCGAGATCTCTTTTGAGGATGGTGAGATTCTGGTTCGTGGCAGCAGCGTAATGAAGGGCTATTACAAGATGCCCAATGAGACAGAGGAAACCCTTAAGGATGGCTGGCTCCACACAGGAGACAAGGGTTATTTGGATGAGGATGGATATCTTTTCATAAATGGAAGGGTGAAGAATCTGATCATCATGTCAAACGGAGAGAATGTTTCTCCTGAAGAGATAGAGAACAAACTGGCGCTGAACCCGCTTATAGCAGAGGTTGTGATAACCGGAGAGAATAATGGTCTCACAGCCAGGGTTTATCCTGATCTTGACGAAGCTCAGGCCCGTAATCTCACAGCAGAAGAGTTAGAAAAAGAGCTGTGGACATTCATAAGTGAATACAACAGCTCTCAGCCAACATACAGATATATCACAGCGCTGGTTATCAGACAGACGCCGTTCATTAGAAATACAACAGGCAAGATTAAGAGACAGGAAGCCACCAAGGAGAATAGCGCAGCCTAATTGTTAATACGATACAAAATCTCATGGTACAGCAAGTAACAACATAAATACAGGCTGATGTCAGAAGTATATTATTGCATCTTATTATGTCTATTAAATAAATACGATTCTGATCATGAGAATAGAAAATGTAGCAGCTGCATCGCAGGTTATCCTAACGTGCCTCCCGATTACCCATAAATGGCAGCACACCGTTCAAAAATATCGTAGCCAAAATATCAGCAATGGATTCAGCAGGGGATGCAAAATCCTCTGCTATCCATTTGTGCAAAATTCCGATGGTACTGCCGATGATACCCGCAATGAGATAGGAGTACTGCTCCTTGGAAACATCCGTGGCAGTATTGAAATCCGTCGCCTGGGTGACGTACCTATGGAACATTGTCATGGCCTTTTCAAAAAAGCTGTTCCCTCCGGCACTCTTTAAGAGATTGGAGAGGAAAGGATTCTTCTGGGTATACTGGCAGATGGCCAGGAAATAGGAGCGGCACATGTCCTTGTCATTCTTTGGGTGGAAGGCCTCCATCAACTTAAAGATATCGCTGATGGTCTTATCCTCGGCGGCGCTGACCAGAGCGGGAATGTTCTCGTAGTGGTTGTAGAAGGTGCTCCTCACGATTCCGGCCTTTTTGATCACGTCGGCGACTGTTATCTTTTCATAGTTCTTTTCCTTAAGAAGCAAAAAGAATGCGTCTATTATTGCGTCTTCAGCGGTGCTGTAACGCTCGTCAAATTCGTTCATATCTTTTCCCTAATTATTATTGTTTGCGTGTCTTGGGGCTATTTGCAGGACCGCCTGAAGGAATTGAAACGGCGGGTTCCTTGAAATCTTACGAAATTCTAAGAAATATGCTACTATATTATCAAAAGAGATGTCAAAAAATCTTTTGCCACAATTGTTACATGTTCGTATAAAGGTGTAGAGAATAATTCATTGCACATAATAAGGAGGTCGCAGGATGGGCAACGAGAAAGATATCGAATTAAATGCATTAAATGAAGATGAGCTTGATGGAGTAAGCGGGGGAACACAGGCAGGAAATCTGCTTTTCACAGGAAAGAGTGTTAAGGCTGCAACAGCTGTTCAGAAGGGAGCTGCTCCTAAGGCAGGCGGTCTGGTTCACACAGAGGTAAAGACCACTGGCAAGACCAAGACTATTACAGAGAAGGATGGAATTGATGGAATTCTTCTTTCAGGTGGCGGCGGAGCCAAGTATTGCTAAAGTCAATAAGATAAAAAATAATCCGGGAAAGACTTGATGTCTGTTCCCGGACTTTTTTATTTGAGTTTGTTAAGTTTATCCCTGTCGATCTTGCCGTCGGCAATTGTGCTGGCCACCCATAGTTTCAGGGATTCCACAGTCATGTCGATCTGATCCAGCTGTTTCTGGATGCTGATAAAATCAGGAAGTTCGTCGTCGGATATCACGCCGTCGGCGGTGATGTCGATGAGCCTGTTCTTTTGGGAATCCAGGGAGTTAAGCGCTGCCAGCATGCCAAGGACGATCTCGGAGAGAGAGGAGGCCTTGACCTCCGGAACGGTGTCTTTTCCTATACGGCACTCGTGGGTGCAGTAGTAGTTGCACAGCTCGGGCTTCTTGTAGGCCCTGGCCATGTCCACCACGTCCTCGGGGAGGATGGCGGTTTTTTCCGTCTCAAGCTTTTCAAGTCGGCTCTCGCTGATGGTGCCGATGATTTCGCTGGCTTCTGCTCTGGTGAGGCCGGCTTCTTCTCTGGCCTCAAAGTAAATGTTCTTGTTTTCTTTTATTGATTTCTTGCCCATGTCGTTACCTTGTTGTCTTACTTTTTTTCTTTATTAAATCTTATATTTGTCTGAATTGCCGCCTGTTGCCGTGTTTATAAACATCTTTATCAATCGTCAAAGTATTTGTTGACGGTAGAACCAGGCTCTCATGATATATTTCTACTAGTTCAGCACGCTGTAACCGAAGCTGTTTACCAGTGCATCAATCTTCTGGCCCTGTTTGCACAGCGGGCAATCTGAAGGAGCATATGACTGGAAGTCTGGGATGTCCTCTGGTCTGAATACAGATATAACCGGGATGCCCTCAACTTCCTTGACAGCGCTGAATATTGCGCAGGCGCCGGAAATGTCGGCGTTGTAGTAGCGCACGCCCTCCATCAGGCGCTCAAGGGTACGGCCAGTGGTAAGGGATCCCATGAGGAGCAGCGCGTGCTTGCCCCTGATGGCCAGCTGAAGGTTGTCGCGGAAAATGATCTGTCCGCTGGGAGCGTACTCAGGAGTTACAACGTAAACTGTTCTGTGTGCGTTGTAGTTGAGAACGCCGGCTCTCGTCAGCTCTTCGGCCAGGTAGGTTCCGATGACCTCTGTTCCGTCAGCGCAGATGATGGTGTCCACGGGAGTTGATACTGTGTAGTGCATTGCAAGAATCGCTGCCACTCCGTGAGCCTCGCTGCAACGGGCTTTCATGGCGCCAATCTCCATGTAATGGGTGATGTGGGAGTGGGTAGTGGCAAAGTGACCTGGGACAATTCTCAGGGTCACGTTGGAGTTCATAGATGCAGGTACTTTTGAGTATTGACTAATCATATCCGGATCCCCCTTTTTTAGGTGTTTGGGTATTATGTGATAACACGGTTTGCAGATGGGTTTACAATGGCTTCATACCTCTGCCCCATTATCATATCCATTATACCATGAGTTGCCGTACAAATGAATTTAAGTTATCGATGAGACAAACATCCTTTGTAAGTCACGGGGACGGTTCTTTTGACTTATGACTTGCCCGTGACTTGTTTTTAGCGCAGTGCGTTCTCGATGTCGGCGATCAGGTCTTCTTTGTCTTCGAGACCGCAGGACATTCTGATAAGTCCTGCAGGTATTCCGGCTTCCTGAAGCTGTTCGTCGGTCATCTGGCGATGTGTTGAAGTTGCAGGGTTCAGGCAACAGGTTCTTGCGTCGGCCACGTGGGTCTCGATGGCTGCCAGGCGAAGCTTCTTCATGAAGCTCTCAGCAGCAGATCTTCCGCCTTCAACCTCGAAGGAAACAACGCCGCATCCGCCGTTAGGCATGTATTTCTTGGCAATCTCGTAGTATGCATCTGACTCGAGGCCGGGGTAGCTGACTTTCACAACCTTGTTATGTGCCTCAAGGAATTTGGCCACTGCAAGACCGTTCTCAACGTGCTTAGGCATGCGCACATGCAGGGACTCAAGGCCAAGATTCAAAAGAAATGCATTCTGAGGTGACTGTATGCAACCGAAATCTCTCATGAGCTGTGCGGTACACTTGGTAATGAAAGCTCCCTCTTTTCCGAATTTCTCAGCATAAACTATTCCGTGATAAGAGTCGTCTGGAGTGGTGAGACCCGGGAACTTGTCTGCGTGTGCCATCCAGTCAAACTTTCCTGAGTCGACGATTGCACCGCCTACAGCTGCACCATGGCCGTCCATGTATTTGGTGGTGGAGTGGGTCACAATGTCAGCGCCCCATTCGATTGGTCTGCAATTTACAGGTGTCGGGAAGGTGTTATCCACGATAAGCGGAACGCCATGCTCGTGTGCTGCCTTGGCGAATCTTTCTATATCCAGCACAGTCAGGGCAGGGTTTGCGATTGTCTCGCCGAAGACTGCTCTGGTGTTGTCGCGGAATGCTGCATTCAGCTCTTCCTCATCAGCTGTTGGTGAAACAAAAGTAACATCTATTCCCATCTTGGCCATTGTAACCGCGATCAGGTTGAAAGTTCCGCCGTAAATGGATGAAGAAGCCACGATATGGCTGCCGTTCTCGCATATATTAAACAGTGCAAAAAAGTTGGCTGCCTGTCCTGAAGACGTGAGCATTGCTGCAGTTCCACCTTCCAAGGCCGCAATCTTGGCTGCCACGTAGTCATTGGTGGGATTCTGAAGTCTGGTGTAAAAATATCCTGATGCCTCCAGATCAAAGAGCTTGCCCATATCCTCGCTGGTGTCATATTTAAACGTGGTGGACTGAATAATGGGTATCTGCCTCGGCTCCCCGTTTGAGGGTGTATACCCTGCCTGCACACATCTTGTTCCAATTCCCTGCTGACTCATATTTTTCCTCCTAAACTTTAATAATGATCCGGATCTCTAGTCTATGATGTTCCTGACTCACGAGTAAACCCGCGTTACGAAATTCTTTTTGATCCATCTAACATAATAACCCACATTTTTCCACTTTAATAGGGTATAATCTTGTTTGAACATATTTTTTTATGTCCCTGTGAATTCTATGAAAAAGAGAAATTTTGACTATTACAGCAATTTTCTACTGATTTAGTCACCTTTTTGAGCAATTTCTCATCAAGCATGTGACTAAGTAAAGATATTTACAAGGTTTTAGTCACTCTTTGCTATAGAGACATGCATTTCCTTATGAAAAAAGTGACTAAGAGAGAGAAAGAACCTTCATTTAGTCAATATTTTGGGAAAAGACTTGACCCTGAAGAACAAGGAAAACAAATCAGAACAGGGAAAACAAATCAGAACAGGGAAAACAAATCAGAACAGGCAAAACAAATTAAAACAGGCAAAACAAATAAAAAGGGGAGAAGTTATGAGAACAAAAAAGTTGATTGGTATTGCACTGGCAATGACGCTCTTCGTAAGCGCCACAGCCTGCGGAAGCAGCTCAGCACCGGCGGGAGACAGCGCTCCACAGGGAAAAGAAACGCAGCAGGCCGCTCAAGAATCGGCTGAAGCACCCGCAGATCAGTCCCAGGACGCGACAGCATCAGGCGGTGCTGCAGACGCAGAGACCACATCAGGAGAATCTGCAGACGGAACTACCGCAACCGGCGAATCCGCTGACACCACAGCAGATAACGCCTCATCCACTCAGGGTTCCGCATTCGGATCACAATCCATGAGCATCCCGGAGCTCCAGTACTCAACAGAATACATCTACGACACAGACGATTCCGGCAAATACGACCAGACCCTGTGCGAGGGCAGAATCGAAACCATCATGCTCACCAAAGAGAGCAAAGCAGCTTTCCCGGAACTTGACGGCGCTCTTACCGGTTTTATAAGCGACAGGGTGAGAGAGGCCACAGACGCCAGAGCCGATTATTCAAGCAGCAACAAGGAATACAGGGATTCCATCACAGCTGATGAGACTGATCCCTTCATCTATTCAGCCTGGGTATACTTTGATACCGATGTACGCCGCCTGGATTCCAAGTGCCTCAGCCTCCTGACATGTCTTGATACCTATGCAGGCGGAGCCCACGGCTACGCCGGATACACCTCAATGAATCTCGATGTGGCAACAGGAGACGAGATTCCTTTATCCGATGTTATCAAGGACGAAAAAGGTTTCACCGAAACCCTGACCAAAACCCTGATCGCAAATTACGAAGAAGACGCCTTCTTTATATCTGACTCCGATTCAGGCCTTGATAGCATGATTGAGAGATACGTTAAGAACACAGCGCATCCAGATGAAGCAACAGCAGACGAATACGGAACTGTTCAGCATTTCGAGTGGACCTTGGATGCTGAGGGCTTAACTGTTATGTTCAACGCATACGACATCGCTGCTTATGCTTACGGAACTATCATGGCAATGATCCCTTATTCATCAGGACTGATAAATGATGCCTATGTACCTGCTGACGACTGCAGCATAATAACCGGAATTCCCAAATACATGACTGTTTATGCAGACACCAACAACGATGGAGCTGTTGAGAGTTACAACTTCTGGGATATAGCAGATGAGTACAATGCCGGTGACAGCGACGGTTTTGTCGTAAGTGGAAAGAATGGCGAGAAGAAGGTCGAGGACTACTTCTCAGGTTACAAGGTTTATCTGGTAAGGGCCGAGGGCAGCCACTTCATCCTGGCCGATCTGGCAGGCATGAGCGACTGGCACCACATCTGTACCTTCAAACTTGACAACGGCAATGTGTCAGAAGCAGTAACCCTTGACGCCGATGCCCCTGCAGGATATTTCGACGAGGCGGCAAATGAGTATTACAATATCTGCGCCACCAACTCAAAAGCTCTTAGGCTGGGCAAGAGAATGGACCTCCTCAGCACCTATGATGGTTACAAAACATTCATGATCAACGCTGACGGAAACATTTCAAGCAACGATCCTTTTTACAGCATAAACGTCAGCTATACTCTAACATCCGTTAAGCCCATCGAGTGCGAGCTCGTGGACGATGCAGGTAACACTCAGGGAAAAGAGACTGTTCCCGAGGGCACCAATTTCACCTTCGTCAGAACCGACGGCAGTTCATATGTCGACATGAAGATCAGCGATGGCCGCATGGTGCGTATCGCTCTGGAAAAAGACATAGAGAACTGGGGCTACAAGATTGGAGGAGTAAACGCAGAAGAGCTCTTTGAAATGCTTTATTACGCCAGCTAATAAATAAATATATATACATGAAATTCGGAGCCCGTTTCCTTTTAGTGCTTGTCACGAGGGCCGCTTTGACAAGCAGGTCAGCATAAAGAACTATGGTTTCAATGACGTGATGAGGGATGTCATCAAGAAGAATTTCTTAAAGTTCTCTCAGACAGTAGGTATGGGATATATTGCCGGGAAGATCGGTGGAAATATCTTTGATGTCATTAAGTCCCTTAATGATTAATTCTGTGTTGCTGTGGCGAGATGAAAAACAAAGTATTTTTCGCTATGGAAAATGGATTAAAATGATGTATAATATGCAAAAAAGTTTGGAACTGTGACGCATTACCATGATGAAATATTTCGCCACAGTTCCATAGAGGAGGATAACGTACTATGAGTATTAGAGTCGGTATTTTAGGTTACGGAAATCTTGGCAGGGGAGTCGAGATCGCTGTTAAGGAAGCTCCTGACATGGAGCTGGTGGCTGTCTTTACCAGAAGAGATCCGGGTTCACTCAAGATAAACACAGAGAATGTTCCCGTTGTTGCTGCTGATAAGGCTGCTGAGTGGAAAGATAAGATTGATGTCATGATTCTTTGCGGAGGAAGCGCCACAGACCTTCCAGTTCAGACCCCTGAGTATGCAAAGATGTTCAACGTAGTAGACAGCTTCGACACTCACGCAAGAATTCCTGAGCACTTCGCCAACGTAGATGCAGCCGCCAAAGAGGCCGGCAAAGTAGCAGTCATTTCCTGTGGATGGGATCCCGGAATGTTCTCACTGGCAAGGGTTTACTCCAATGCAATCCTTCCTGACGGAAACGACTACACATTCTGGGGCAAGGGTGTTTCCCAGGGTCACTCAGATGCCATCAGGAGAGTTAAAGGTGTCAAGAACGCCAAGCAGTACACCATCCCTGTTGAGAGTGCACTTGAGGCCGTAAGAAGCGGCAGCAATCCTGAGCTCACCACCAGAGACAAGCACACAAGAGAGTGCTTCGTCGTTCTTGAAGAAGGCGCAGATGCAGCAGTAGTAGAAAAAGAGATCAAAGAAATGCCCAACTATTTCTCTGATTACGATACCACTGTTCACTTCATCAGCGAAGAGGAACTCCTCACAAATCACAGTGGCATGGCCCATGGCGGTTTCGTATTCAGAACCGGCACAACAGGCGCTAACAAAGAGCACAAGCATGTCATCGAGTACAGCTTAAAGCTTGATTCCAACCCAGAGTTCACCACCAGCGTTCTCGTGGCCGTAGCACGCGCCGCTTACCGCTTCGCTCAGGAAGGCTCCACCGGATGCAAGACCATGCTGGATATTCCTCCCGCATACCTTTCATCCCAGTCAGCTGAAGAGCTCCGCGCACATCTGCTGTGATGTTACGAAATTAGTAAATCCCTTTTACCTTTGTGAGGCTTAAAAGGAAAAATCTTGAGGTTTGTCGGGGGAGTGCCGGAAGCAATTTGTTACATGACGTGATGTATCATGCTGTTTTTTAAAAGGAGATAAAAAACCACCGGCGCACACCGGTGGTTTTTTCTAGGCTTCCCAGAACAGCTCATCTAAGGTTCTGTCCAGAGCCTTGCAGATTGCGATACATAGATTGATGGTAGGGTTGTAGTCACCCTTTTCTATGGCGCTTATTGTCTGCCTTGACACTCCGCATATGTTAGCCAGCTGATCCTGAGAGAGATCCTTGGCTGCCCTCGCGGACTTGAGTTTCAGATTCTTCATATATCAAACCTCCTCAGCCTCTTCCTTGGAAGCAACAACCTTTTTTACAAGAGCAACTATACCAATGATGGCCAGCCAAACGATAACCATGATGTTCATGACCGGTATCGAATCGAAGCCTTTAGTTGAAATGCTGTTGTTGGCGAATGCTGCTATTACAGGGATAATATTCAGCACAAATGCTACCGCAAATATAATATAGTAACGCTTGTGATTGTTATTAAGTCCCCAGTAAACTCCGTTCCAGATGCTATGCAGGCAGAGCACCAGGCAACTGATCAGGATAACTCCCAGATGAAGCAGATAATTCTCAAAAGGTAAATTGATATCAGAGATCTGCAGAAGCATAAGTACTACTTCACAGAACATCATAGTGTAGAAGCTGTATTTGTATCCGCGTCCCTTGATAGTTTCCTGTCTCTCATCGTACTGTGTCTTGATCTTCTTGTCTGTATTGGCAAATCTAAATAGGATAACACAGATTACCAATCCAACCATAATTCCCATTGCCATTCCTACTGATGCTTGTGTACTCATTTTATTCTCCTCCTTAATTGTTAGCTGATTTGGTCTGATATACGGCTTGCAGATTTCTGACTGTGTCAGCAATTTGTTTGTTGTTTTGTTCTTTATGTGAATAATATAATCCATAGATGGAATAATGTCAAGTATATTTTACAATAATATATTGTGAATATCATTTTTCATATGGATAAGGCGAAAAAAGAGGTGAATTGTAGTCCGAGAGTCCCATTCGCAATACGAAAAGTTACATGTTGTAAACGATAATTCCGATTTGTAACAAAGTGTCCCGTTTAGCACACGAAAAGACATGAAAAGCCATGAGTAATGTATTAGGCGATGAATTGTGACCTGAGATTTATGTCACTACTATCGACTCACTATTTATCTGGCAGTTTTATGTCATTTTTTTTATTTTGAAAGGAATTGCCATAAGAAAAGTTATGATGATTTATGCTGCTTTTGTGATTTTTTTAGAAAGAGCCATAAGAATATTTTCATTTATTTATGGCGCTTTTACGATTTTTTCAGAAAGAGTCATAAAATGATTTTAATATATTTATGGCTCTTTTATGTTTTCTGCTAATAGTAACATAGAACGGATCTTTTTTATTCACTAAAATTTATGGTAATTGATTCAATTCTTTTAAAAGTTCCATAAAATGAGCATCAAATACTTATGTCACTATTTGAATTTTATTAGAATGTGCCATAAATTACGTTCAGATTACATGCAATATCATAGAAAAGAGGCCAACAGCACTCTAAAAAAATCCGCTTATGATAATAGTCCCAGTCATGTTCTACTATCACAAGCGGATATGAGCTCATAATATGATGTGATTTATAAATACTTTTGCGCTGGTTAAGCCCTAGTATAAGTAGGAATAGTCTTAAGCTTGTGCAGATTGATAACATGCAGGCGGTCAATCTTTTCTTTTGTAGCCTGATCTTCGCAAACACCAGTCATAACATAGTTGTCCAGTACTGCATAAGTGAAGCCAAGCTTGTCCTCATCTGACATTCCTGAAAGTCCATCAGATGGAGTCTTGTGGATGAGATCAGCAGGAAGCCCCAGGGCGTCACCAATCTGAAGCATTTCCGCTACAAGGAAATCAGCACAGGGACTAAAGTCTCCGGCAGCATCGCCATACTTGGTGGAATATCCAACGTAATCCTCAGACTTGTTGCAGGTATTGGTCACACGACCACCATTAGGAAGAGACTGAGCAATAGCATAAAGAGTAGTCATCCTGAGTCT
>JAEEGL011975006.1_pt1 | contig 15053 bp, 14 predicted proteins | sample 9134231 | NCBI WGS metagenome assembly JAEEGL01 (sample SAMN16246548, study PRJNA631951) | gut metagenome | biome: gut microbiome; feature: rumen; material: fiber-attached | host: Bos | place: Iran: Karaj | collected 2018-10 | reverse complement strand
TATCGAAGACGGGAATACCGGCTTTCTTGCACCGATTGTCACTCCGTTCACGATAGACGGCGGCACCAACTATCATTATGATTTCAAGAACCATACGATGGCAGTTCGCTGCCGCCTGGTACTCGAATATTGGGCGCGCAGCGGTGAAAGACAGCGTATTTATTCTCCGTGGTCGCCGGCAACCTCCATTGGGAAGGACGGTACGCAAGCGGCATTGAATGCGCCGGATTCCATCGAAGCGCCTATACTTTCCGATTTCGCTGTCGTCGTGAAAAACGACAGAAACTACGGACGGTATTACCTAGAAATTCCGGAGAGCGTCTATGACGGTGTGCTTTACTGCGAATCCCAAGCGGATGCGCTTGATCCGTACTATATCCAAGTGCAGATGCGTGTGAACGGCGGCGAGTGGCAGGATGTTTACATCGCCAATCCGAAGTGGATTTTCAGCGGCAATCGTCTCACCGAACCGGAGAGCGGACTGAAAGCGGACGATGCTGTGTCAGTGCGCGCCCGTCTGCAATGTAAGCCGCTTGGACTTGTCTCTGACTGGTCGAACGTCGTGGGCGTAGGCATGGCCGCTTCGTTTACTGCGTCTGAGTGGGCGCAGGGAGAGCTGGAGGAGGCAGCGTCCCTCGGATTGATTCCGGACGTCTTGAAAGATGCGGATTTGACAGAGCCTATTACCCGCGCTGAGTTTGCCGCCGTCAGTGTCAAATGTTATGAGGCGTTGACCGATATGAAGGCCGAGCCGTATCCGTCGAATCCGTTCACGGATACGACGGACGCAGCCGTCCTGAAGGCTTTCAACATTGGCGTGACGAACGGCACCGGTCCGACCACATTCTCGCCGGATGTAATCTTGAACCGCGAACAGGCGGCGACGATGCTGACCCGCGTTTACAAGAAAAGCGAGATTGACGGCTGGACGCTGGAGACTGACGGCAACTACAAAGAAGAGTTCCGTGGGATGTTCGAGACGCCCGAGTTGTTTATCGACGACGAAAATATTTCCGGCTGGGCGAAGGACAGCGTGTATTTCATGAAGGCAAAGGGGATCATCGACGGCGTTGGCGGCAATAAATTCGCCCCGCGTGCGATTACCGACGCCGAAGAAGAGACGGGTTACGCGCAGGCTACCCGCGAACAGGCGATATTGATTGCGAAACGTATGGTCAAAAAGCTCGGATAAGACGAAAAAAGAGAGCCTTTCGGCTCTCTTTTTTCGTCTTATTTTACGACTGCGCCGGTGCTGGCCGAGGTGGTCAGCTTCGCATAGCGGGCGAGGTAGCCGGTTTTGATCTTCGGCTCTGGCTTTTTCCACGCCGCTTTACGCTTTGCGAGTTCTTCATCGCTGACTTTGAGTTCCAGCTTGCGGTTCGGGATGTCGATGGAAATGACGTCGCCGTTCTCGATCAGCGCAATCGGGCCGCCCTCCATGGCTTCCGGAGAAATATGGCCGATGCATGCGCCCTGGCTCGCGCCGCTGAAGCGCCCGTCGGTAATCAGACCGACTTTGAGGCCCGCGCCGGTGATGGCTGCCGTCGGGTTCAGCATTTCCTGCATACCGGGGCCGCCTTTCGGCCCTTCGTAGCGAATGACCACAACGTCGCCATCATGAATCTCGCCGCCCATAATTGCGTCAATGGCTGCCGTTTCGGAGTCGTAGCATTTCGCCTTGCCCTCATATACGAGCATATCGTCCTTGACTGCCGACGCCTTGACGACGGCATAGTCGGGGCAGAGGTTGCCGCGCAGGATTGCAATACCACCTTCTTTGCGATAGGGGTCGTCTACGCTGTGAATGACGTCGGGGCGAAGGATTTTTGCGTCCTTGATACGGTCTCCGAGTTTTCCGGTGACCGTCAGCGCGTCGAGATGCAGGAGATTCTTTTTCGCCAGCTCATGCATGACGGCAGTGATACCGCCTGCTTCGTCAAGATCCTGCATGTGATGTGTTCCGCCCGGACTGAGCTTTGTGATATATGGCGTACGACGGCTGATTTCATCGAAGAGCGGCGCGGGAATCTCGATACCCGCCTCATGGGCGATGGCGGTCAAATGCAGCACCGTGTTCGACGAGCCGCCGATGCCCATGTCCGTTGTGATTGCGTTCTCAAAGGCCTCGCGGGTCATGATGTCGCGCGGGCAGATGTTCTTTTTCACCAAGTCCATAACGACAGCGCCGGCGCGTTTCGCGAGAAGACGGCGTGCGCCGGTATGCGCGGCGGGAATCGTTCCGTTGCCGGGGAGTCCCATGCCGAGGGCTTCAGTCAACGAGTTCATCGTATTCGCTGTGAAAAGTCCCGCGCAGGAACCGCAGCTCGGGCAGGCGTGGGCTTCCAAATCCGCCATTTCGTCTGCGTCCATTTTGCCCGCAGCGAATTTGCCTGCCGCCTCAAAACACTGGCTGACGCTGACGTCTTGTCCGTGGAAACGTCCGGCGAGCATCGCGCCGCCGCTGACGACGACCGACGGGATATTGAGGCGAGCCGCCGCCATCAGCATACCCGGCACTACCTTGTCGCAGTTCGGAATCAGTACAAGACCGTCAAAGCCGCTGGCCGTCGCTACCGCCTCGATGGAGTCGGCAATCAATTCGCGGCTCGCCAAGGAGAATTTCATGCCGGTATGGCCCATAGCGATACCGTCGCAGACGCCGATGGCGGGAAACTCCATGGGTGTGCCGCCTGCCGCTGCGACGCCGAGCTTTGCCGCTTCCGTAATCTCACGCAGATGCATATGTCCCGGAATGACTTCGTTGAAGGAATTGCAAATACCGATCAACGGTTTTTCCAAATCCTCAGGTCCGAATCCAAGGGCGTAAAACAACGATCGATGTGCGCAGCGCGTAGGCCCTTTCTTTACAACGTCACTTTTCATTCTTTTTCTCTCCCTACATTAATAAATATAAAGCGGAAACGCAAATATTGCGTTCCGCTTATTGGACAAACTTTTTGATTGGCAATCAGTTGAACGCGCCGAACGGCGTCGAGAAACGGGCGAAGGTTCGACCGCAGGAGCAAGGCTGATCCATCCGCATGACCGTTTGACCGGTTCGATAGCGAATCAACGGAAGCGCTTCCGTTGTCAGCGCCGTCAGTATCAATTCTCCCATGCAATTTGGATCGGTAACGATGACGTCCTGCCCAAATGCTGCGATTTCAGCATAGTAATAGTCTTCCTGCAAGTGGTGGCCGACATGTTCTTTGCATTGATAGAACATACCGCTCGTACCGAAGGACGAGGAGTTGAAGAAATTGTAAACTTGCGTCCCTATGCGATTTCGCATGTGCATTTTCAATGGATTTTGCAGATTCTCGTTAAAGCAGAGAATCGTGGAAAGATTGAATTCCTTGATTTCCCGGCCCACAGCCTGCGCCTGGATAATCAAACGCAGCACGCGGCGAGCGGAGCCGACGACAGTACTGAGATATGTGGCATCGAGGAGTTTCATTGCGCGCTCGTACTCTGTTCCGAGGGGAACTACGGTCGTGCCCAGCACTTCCAATGCGTATTGCGTATCCATCAGGCCGCTGTCCGCAAGATCGCCGAGAATGCCAACCACCGACGCACGGCTGATATCCGCCGCTGCCAAAGCCCGCGTCATCATCTCCACATTACAGGCAATATCCCGCGCCGTATACATACGAATCAACGGCCTCGGATGTTCCCAAAGACTGACGCGAGAAATCGCGCTGAAGGGGAGAGTAAGAAATTCATGCGCTGAGTGTTCTTCTACTTCCCGTTCCGTTGTGAACGGAAGTTTTTCAATGTCTTCCAGCGTATGTATATCCTCAGGCTTTACGCCTGCAGCGTCGAATTTTCTTTTATAGATACCGCTTTTTTCGTATGCCCAAGCTACTGTCTTTTTGAGACGCTGGAGTTGGAGCGCATGAAGTTCGTCCGGCGCCATCTTTTCAAGCTGCGGGTTTGCATACATCAACCAACCACCGCCTTTTACCCATATCGATTATCTTTCCTGGACAGCACCCGAAATCCCTCGATATGGATTCAAGCTGTCTGTTCCTTGACCGTTTTATTGCAACGGATGTTGATAGAAGAAAGGCTGATAGCTGACATAGCCCATATTGCGGGCGTTCAGGATTGCCTCAGTCGCGCCGACGAAAAGGATTCCGCCCGGTTTCAGAGAGGCGAAGAAATTTCTGTATAGCTTATCTTTCGCTTCTTCGGTGAAATAAATAACGACGTTGCGGCAAAGAATAAGGTCGAAACCTTTTTCAAAGGGATCCTTCAGCAAATTGTGCCGTTTGAACTCGACGCATTGCTTGATCTCGTCTTTGATGGCGAATCTGCCGTCGGAAGTTTTCGTGAAATATTGCGCTTTACGTTTCGGATCTAAAGCTTTCAGCTCGTTTTCGGCATAAATGCCGGCTTTCGCTTTCGCGATAATCTCGATGTCGAGGTCTGTGGCAAGAAGACGATGTTTTTTGCCCGGCGTCAAGTCTTTCAAAATCATCGCAAGGGAATAAACCTCCGCGCCGATGGAGCATCCTGCACTCCAAATATTGAGCGTGGGCGAACGTTTCAAAAGATCGGGGATAACTTCTGTCTCCAATTTGCCGAATTTATCCGGCGTACGGAAAAATTCGGATACGTTGATGGTCAAGTACTCGATAAACGCTGCGAATTCATCCTTGTCCTTCGCGACATGGTCGAAATACGAAACGAAAGAATCGAAGCCGCCGCGCGTCACAAGATTGCTGATTCTGCGCTTCATTTGCGCTTCTTTATAAAGGTCTAAATCGATTTCCGTCTTTGCTTTGAGTTTTTTCTTAAATTCTGCCCAATCCTTTTCGTCCATCATCAGAAATCTCTCCTTTGGGGCCACAAATGTGGTATATGCCTTTCTAACATTAGTAATTTCTACCTAAAACGGAAAAATCCTCTTTTCAGTACAAATATTTTTTATCGGTAAACCACGTTATTTTACAAAATGGCTGAAACTTCCTATCGCCATAGTAGGGAACGTTTCGCGCAGTTCGTGAAGGAACGGCTGCACGCCAAGCGGTTTTCCGTTTTCCGTCGGCATGATTTTGAGAAAATAGTCCGGGTCTAGGTTTAAATTCCGAATTTGAATCATCTGCACAGGCTGCTCTCGGAAAAAATCCTTCCAAGCGTCAAGTTCTTCCGGTCGGTCGTTAAATCCTGGGAAATACAAGAGATTAAGCGAAACGTAAACGCCGTGTTCCAGAGCGTAGCGAATCGACGCTTTGACGTTTTCCAGAGAATACCCCGCGCGATAATATGCTTGATAACTTTCGTTTCTTGCGCTGATCATGCTGACGCGCATCGTGTCGAGTCCCGCGTCGACGATTTTTTTAATGCCGTCGGTAAAACCGGCATTCGTATTGATGTTGATCTGTCCGCGATTCGTTTTTGCACGTGTGGCGCAAATGCTTTCTGCGATGACGTCTGCAGCCAAGGACGGTTCGCCTTCGCAGCCTTGTCCAAAACTGATGATAGCATCCGGCGCTTCCGAAAGATGATAGACGGAAAGTTCAGTTACTTCGGCCACGGTCGGATGGAAAGAGATACGGCTTTGCGGCGACGGACAGCACTCGGCGGGCTGGAGCGAGATGCAGCCAAGACAGTTGGCGTTGCAGACGGGGGAGACGGGAATCCCGGCTTCCCAGCGATGGTAAAAAAGATTTTGCGCCGTGCAGCAGTGCCATTCCAACGAGCAGTGTGCCAGATGGGCGACGAGACGGTTGTCAGGAAATTTTTGCTTCAACGCGCGGACGTGACGCTTTAAAGCGCGGGTGTTGTATTTGAGCGGATCCCATTTATCGTTTTTATCGGTATAAAGAGCCGCCGCGTATAAGCTTCCCTTGCGGAGCGCCACCGCCGTATAACCGAAAAGAGGGAGCATCGACGCGTCCTTTTCTTTTCGGAACGCCGGAAGAAAGAGGCGCGTATAGCCTGCAGGCAAAACGGCCGACACTGCGCGTCCCGGAAGCGTCGTCAGATTGCCTTTCTTATCGTAGCCGACGGCGCGTCGTTCAGGTAAGAACATCAAATCTGCAGCGTCGGGCAGGGGAATCAGCATGTCTTCCGTCAGGCGGACAACCTCGTTGCCCAGTCGTGCCGCGCCCGCCATGCCGGCCGCGAAGAAAATCTCTCCGTTTTCGTCCGCGTAAAGCGCTGTGATTTTAGCCATCAGTCGTCCTCGACCTTTCCGTTTGCTCTGGGTTTTCAATGGATTCCTTTGGTTCGTTTGTTTTATTTTCTGCGCCCTGTTCCTCGTCGTTTTTCTGCGGCTTCGTCTTTTTTGCTTTTTTCGGATTGTATTTGTTCATCGCAAGATCGATTCCCTCCGTTATGATGCACTCGACGGCGGGTAAGAGATAGTCGATGACCTCGCGGATCTTTTGCGCGTCTTCGGCGGAAAAAGGCGAAAGCACATGGCGGATTACCTGTTCGTGTTCATGGACAGGATGTCCGACGCCGATTCGCACGCGGGGGAAATTCTCGTCCTTCACATGATAAAGGATTGATTTCATGCCGTTGTGTCCGCCGGCGCTTCCTTTTTTTCGCAGGCGAATCATCCCGACGGGCAAATCCATATCGTCATGTGCGACAATCAGGTCGCTCGCGTCCAGCTTATACCATGAAAGCAGCGGGCCGACGGCGCGTCCGCTCTCATTCATATACGTCAGCGGTTTTACGAGCAATATCTTTTCCGCACCGATTCGAGCCTCGGCCACCAAGGCATCCTGTTTCGTGCGCCAAGCTGTCGCGCTCCATCGTGCCGCCAGCGCGTCCGCAAGCATAAAGCCGACGTTGTGCCGCGTCGCCGCATATTCCGTGCCCGGATTTCCGAGCCCGGCAATCATCTTCATAACTTCAACCTCCCGTATCTATTGTAACATAAGAACGGATATTGCCCAAACGAAAAAATCCGCCGACAATTCGCCGACGGATTTTAATTCAGATTTTATTCAGCGTCTACCGGATCGCCGATCAAGAAAAGGTAAGCAAGAACCACGATGCCGAGAGCGATGCGGTACCAGCCGAACGCCTTGAAATCATTTTTCTTGATATAGCGGAGCAATAGCTTGATCGAGATGACGGATACGATAAACGCAGTAGCCATTCCGATAATCAGGATCAGGATTTCGCCGCCGGTATAGTGCCAGCCGAATTTCAGCAGTTTCAAGAGGCTGGCCCCAAACATGATCGGGATCGCAAGGAAAAAAGTAAATTCCGTCGCGACAAAGCGCGACGTGCCGAATAAAATACCGCCGAGGATGGTCGAGCCGGAGCGGGATGTGCCGGGAACCAGCGCGAGTACTTGAAAGAAGCCGATAATCAGGGCGGTTTTGTAGTCGAGCTGGGCGAGACTCTTAATGCGAGGCGTGCGTCTTGCGTTCGTATTTTCTACGACGATAAACAAGATGCCGTAAATGATCAGCGTCGAGGCCACGACAAGCGCGGTCATGAAATGCTGTTCCATGTATTTATTAAACGCGAGCCCGATGGCGCCCGCCGGAACGCAGGCGACGATAACTTTTTTCCAAAGGGTGACGGTTTCCCGTTTTTCCGCGCGGGTCTTCCACGAAGAAAACGGATTCAACCGGTCGAAATTCAGCACGACGACGGCGAGGATAGCACCGAGCTGGATAACGACGAGAAACATATCCATAAAGGTTTTGGAAACGTCCAGTTTGATGAATTCGTCCACAAGAATCATATGACCGGTACTGCTGATGGGAAGCCATTCGGTGATTCCCTCGACGATACCCAGTATAAGCGCTTTGATGAGTTCCATGAAATTTATATCCACGATAGAGCCCTCCTAAATAAATACCGACTCATTATAAAAGGTCTTTTGAAAAGATTCAATAGGGCGCGCCATTTTTCCTTGACTTATTCAGTGGTTTCTATAAAATATAAACGTGCAAAAAGGAGTGTGAGGGTATGACACTGTCTTTTACGAAATGGCAAGGGTGCGGCAACGATTTTGTATTGGTTGACGCGCGGACAACGGGTCTGCCGAACGACGCGGCAGCGCTTTCAGAGCGTGTTTGCAATCGTCATTATGGCGTCGGCGCCGACGGGCTTATTTTCGTTTTGCCGTCGGATAAAGCTGATTTTCGTATGCGAATCTTCAATACGGATGGCAGCGAGGCGGAAATGTGCGGCAACGGGATCCGTTGCTTTGCGCGACTCGTATATGACGCCGGCATGACGGAAAAAGATTGTTTTACGGTAGAAACGGGCGCCGGAATTTTGAAGCCGCGTATTATAAAAGAAGGGAATAAAGTTACCGGAATTGAAGTTGACATGGGTGAACCTGTACTGGAAGCTAAGCAGATTCCCGTGGAAGGTTTTGGTGAAAGGCGCGTAGTTGCGGAAGATATAGAAGTACTAGGCAAAAAGTATAAGGCAACCTGCGTTTCCATGGGAAATCCGCATTGCGTCGTTTTTGTCGGCGATGTGAACGATGTGGAAATGGATCGGGTCGGTCCGGCTTTTGAAAGACATACTTGGTTCCCCCGCAGAACGAATACGGAGTTTGTCGTCATCCGGGATCGTACGCATCTTCGTATGCGCGTTTGGGAACGCGGCGCCGCTGTGACACTTGCCTGCGGAACGGGCGCGTGCGCGTCTCTTGTGGCGTCCGTGCTGAACGGCCGCGCGGATCGAAAAGCGGAAGTGGAGCTCGACGGCGGACGGCTCATGATTGAATGGAAAGAAGACAACCATATTTATATGACCGGTCCGGCGGAAAAAATCTTTTCCGGCGTCTTTGAGGAGGAAGAACATTGTTAAGAAGTATGACCGGATTTGGGACAGGACTGTCCGAGACGGAGGATTATCGCGTTGCAATCGAGATCAAAGCTGTCAATCAACGGTATCTGGATTTCGATATCCGCGCGCCGCATGTTCTTGACCCGTTTGTCGAAACCATAAAAGCGAAAACCAAAGAATATGCGTCTCGGGGCAAATTGACACTCTCGATACAGTTTTTGGACAAACGCGAGCATGTACGTGAGATACGGCTTGACAAACCGTTGGCGATTGCGTACCATAAGGCTCTGAACGAGATGAGCGACCTTTTGCACTTGCCTCGTCCTGATAACGTACAAATCATTTCCTCCTATCCGGGCGTTTTGACGGCGGTGGAGGCGAAGGACGCCCTTGACGGCGCAGACACCGTGTTGCTTTCCGCGCTCGAACAGGCATTGCAGCAGTTTGTTGAGATGCGTGAAAAGGAAGGCGAAAATCTAAAAGCAGATTTTTTGAAACGACTGGATCTTCTTTCGGGATATGTCGACGAAGTTGCGGCGCTGGGGCCGGAAATCGTAAAACAGTACCGCGAACGATTGGAGACGACCGTCAAGGAAGCGCTGGAAGGCGCGAATATCGACGAGGCGCGGATTATCCAGGAAACGGCGATTTATTCTGATCGCGTGAACTTTACAGAAGAAATTGTGCGTTTACGGAGTCATTTTGAGCAATTTCGGACGATCGTAGCAAAACCGGACGCTCCCGTCGGCCGAAAACTCGATTTCCTGATTCAGGAAATGAATCGCGAGGTCAATACGACCGCATCGAAAGCGAATAATATCCGCGCGGCGCAAATCGCAGTGGATATGAAAAGCGAAATTGAAAAGCTGCGCGAGCAAGTACAGAATATAGAATAGAGGAATAACGTCATGGAAATGAAATTCATCAATATCGGTTTCGGCAACGTCGTATCGGCGCACAGGCTCATTTCCATCGTTGCGCCGGAATCCGCTCCGATCAAGCGGATTGTGCAGGAGGCGCGAGACGCGGGAAATCTGATAGACGCCACTTACGGGCGACGCACGAGGTCAGTGCTGATAGCGGACAGCGGTCATGTGATCTTGTCGGCGGTCCAGCCGGAAACGATCGTGGGGCGTATCGCAGGAAAAGAAGAATCGGCGTCACGTACGGAGGAAGATGAGGCATGAAAAAAGGATGCCTGATTGTAGTGTCCGGACCGTCGGGGGCAGGAAAAGGAACCGTTTGCGGCGATTTTTTACGTGCGCACCCTGAGATTTCCTATTCGATTTCGGCGACTACACGCGCGCCGCGCGATAAGGAAACGGACGGCGTAGAGTATTATTTCCTTGAACGAAGCGAATTTGAACGAATGATTCGGGACGGGGAACTTTTGGAGTGGGCGGAAGTTTACGGCAATTATTACGGAACGCCGCTGAAGAAAATCGAGGAACGCCTGTCGCAAGGGCAGGATATCCTGCTGGAGATTGACACGCAGGGCGCGCTGAACGTAATGAAACGCTTTCCTGACGGCGTGTTTGTATTTATCCTGCCACCGTCTCTTTCTGAGCTTGAAAAACGACTGCGCGGACGCGGAACCGACACCGACGAGGTCATAGCGCGCAGGTTGTCGGCAGCGGCGGGGGAGATTGCCGTTGCAAAGGAATACACCTATACGGTGGTAAACGATTCGGTGGAAGACGCCGTGCGGACACTTTCGGCAATCGTAGCGGCGGAACACGCGCGCACTAGCAATAATCTTGATACGATCGATGGAATCATACGGAACAAAAGCGGAATATCCGAAGGAAAGGAAGCGTGAGAAATATGCAGCAGATGGACATCGTACATCCGGCCATGAAAGAGCTTTTGACGAAGGTGGACAGCCGTTATACGCTGGCTGTGCTCGCCGCGAAGCGTGCGCGTCAGCTTCTGGACGGCGCGGAAGTCAAAGTGAAGGTGCCGTCCAACAAAAACGTGACGAGGGCGCTGGCGGAAGTCGCAGACGACAAGATCAGCTACGAGCGTACAAAAATCAGCGTTAAGTAATGAAAGAGGACCAATGATGCTTGAAGGCAAAAAAATCCTTTTGGGCGTTACGGGCGGTATCGCCGCATACAAAGCGGTCGATATTGTCAGCCGCCTGCGAAAAGCCGGTGCAGAAGTGCGCGTGGTCATGACGCGCGAAGCGACGGAATTCGTGACGGAACTGACATTCCGTGAGATCAGCGGCAATCCTGTAACGGTGGATATGTGGGCTCCGATACAGCATTGGAATGTTGCGCATATTGCGCTCGCCGACTGGGCGGACGCTGTCCTGGTTGCTCCGGCGACGGCGAATATTCTCGCGAAAGCTGCGCTCGGTGTTGCGGACGATATGCTGACGACGACTTTGTTGGCTTCTACGTCGCCGCTTTTTTTCGCGCCGGCGATGAATTGCAATATGTATGCGCATCCGGCGGTACAAAAGAATATCGAGACCCTTACGGCACACGGCGCGCATATCATTGCGCCGGAGACGGGAAAACTTGCCTGCGGAGCGGAAGGGCCCGGACGTCTCGCTGAGCCGCCCCAAATCGTCGCGATTCTCGATGATTTTTTCGCCCGCGGGGGACAGCTTTCCGGCGTCAAAGTGCTCGTGACAGCGGCGGGAACCATAGAACCGATCGATCCTGTAAGGTATATCGGCAATCGTTCCAGCGGCAAAATGGGATACGCTCTGGCGGAGGAGGCTGTTGCGCGCGGCGCGGACGTCGTACTCGTTTCCGGACCTTCCGCGCTTTCTGCGCCGAAAGGATTGAAAACCTTCATTTCCGTTGAAACGGCACAGGAAATGCGCGAGGCGGTGCTGCGTGAAGCGGAGGCAAGCCGTATCGTCATAAAGGCGGCGGCGGTAGCCGATTATCACCCGAAAACGGTCGCAGCGCATAAGATCAAGAAAAACGATGAAGAACTTTCCATCACATTGGAAAAAAATCCTGATATCCTAAAAGAGCTTGGCCAGCGAAAAAAGAAAGGGCAAATTCTCGTCGGGTTTGCGGCGGAAACGCAAAATCTCCTGCAATATGCGCAGGAAAAAATCGAGAAGAAAAATCTCGACTTCATCGTCGCCAACGACGTGACAAAACCCGGCGCGGGCTTCAACACTTCGACGAATATCGTCAAGCTCCTTTCGCGGGACGGTGCGGTAAAAGAAATGCCGCTGATGACGAAGCGCGAAATTGCAAAATGTATTTTTGATTATATCCTGCCTGACGATTTGGGCGGAAATAATTGAACGGATGGTAATTTGGTTTGGATTTAGGGGGAGAGGTATGGGACTCGTTGTAAAAAAATTTGGCGGAAGTTCAGTCGGAAGCACGGAAAAAATTATTGCCGTAGCAAAACGGATCTTGGAAGAGAAAAAACCTGAGGATCAAGTCGTCATGGTCGTTTCCGCAATGGGCGATACGACGGACGATTTGATAGCGTTGGCAAAGAAAATCGACGAAGAGCCGTACCGTTATGAAAGAGAAATGGATATGCTGCTCACCACCGGCGAGCAGGTATCCATCGCTTTATTGACGATGGCGTTCCGCAGCCTTGGTCACAAGGCGATTTCTCTGACCGGAGCGCAGGCGGGTATGCATACGAATTCCGTCCACACGAAGGGCAAGATTATCGGCATTCAGCCGAAACGCGTTTTGGAGGAACTGAAAAACGGCAACATTGTCATCGTTGCGGGTTTCCAGGGCGCAGATTCGCTGGGCGATCCCGTCACTTTGGGACGCGGCGGTTCAGATACGTCGGCTGTGGCGCTTGCCGGCGCCCTTAAAGCCGATAGCTGCGAGATCTATACGGATGTGGACGGGATTTATTCCGCCGATCCGCGCGTTGTCCCCGATGCGCGCCGTATGAAAGAGATAACCTACGATGAGATGCTGGAAATGGCGCGTCTTGGCGCCGGCGTCATGCAGCCGCGGTCGGTTGAGATGGGTAAACACTTCAATATCCCCATTCATGTACGTTCAACATTTACGACAAAACCTGGAACGATAATTAGGGAGGCGTATACAATGGAAGAAAAAGAATTTGTGATCCGCGGCGTAGCCCATGACGAAAAAGTCGTCAAAATTGCCGTCCTTGGGATTCCGAACAATCCGGGCATTGCGCATCAGATTTTCTCGGCTTTGGCGGATGCGCATGTGGACGTCGATATGATCGTCCAAAGCATTCGAAACATCGAAAAGAATATTACCGACATGGTCTTTACGATTGCGGCCGACGATCTGGCAAAAGCGCGTCCGATCGTCGACGACGTCGCGAACAAGTTGAAAGCGATTGCCGTCCTTATCGAAGACGACGTTGCGAAGGTTTCCATCGTCGGCGTCGGAATGCTTGGCAATCCGGGAATCGCCGCGCGCATGTTCGGCGCTTTGGCGTCCGCAGATATCAATATCGATGTTATCAGTACTTCCGAGATCAGCATTTCCTGCCTGGTCAAGGCTGCGTCGATCAAAGACGCGGTCAAAGCGATCCACAACGAGTTCTTCCCCGCGAATGCCTAATATATTGTATACATTTCTAATATTGCAGGAAAAACGGTATATACGAAGAATAAAGAACTTGTTTTAAATATTGGAGTAAAGGAGACTGCAAAATGGAAATGGAAATGGCTGCATCACATGCGGTAGGAAAGACGCTGAGCGATGCGATATTTGGCGCGAGCGCGGCCGCGAAGGCGGCTACGGCGAAACATGGCGCCGCAAAGGTTACGAATGCGACGATAGGCGCCATTATTGACGAACAGGAACGCCTTGCGTGCATTCCGACGATGGAGAAAGTATTCCGTTCGTTGCCGATGACGGATATCATTGATTATGCGCCGATTGCCGGTCTGCCGGATTATCTGAATACGGTCATCGAGCTGACTTTCGCCGACCAGCGCCCGGACGGGTATTTCGCTTCGGTTGCCACGGCAGGCGGAACGGGCGCCGTTCATCATGCAATCGCGAATTATTCGGAGATCAGCGATGAGGTTTTGACGTCCGACTGGTATTGGGGGCCGTATGCCGCGCTTTGCCGGGAAGGCGGCCGCTCGCTTGCGACGTATCAGCTTTTTGACGAGCAGCAGAATTTCAATATTCGCGCTTTCGGGGAGAAAGTTAAATCTCTGCTCAGCAAGCAGAATTCCCTGCTGATTATCATCAACACGCCTGCGCATAACCCGACAGGGTACAGTCTTTCGGAAGACGACTGGAAGCAGGTTCTTGACGTTTGCAAGCAGGAAGCGAAGAGCGGCAGCAAGAAAATCAGCATCCTTGTCGATATCGCTTATATCGATTACGCGGGTGAGAAGAATGCCGCGCGCAAGTTCATGAAACAGTTTGGCGGCCTGCCGGACAATATTTTTATCATGTTTGCGTTCAGCATGTCGAAAGGCTATACGATGTACGGTCAGCGCACGGGCGCGATTATCGGCCTGTCCGCAAACAAGAATGTGGTCGATGAATTTGCGCAGCTTGCCAAATTCTCAAGCCGCGCCACTTGGTCGAATATCAACCGCGGCGCGATGACCGTCCTGACCAAGATTCAGCAGGACGCCACCCTTCTCGCGCAGTTCGAGAAAGAGCGGGAAGAACTGTACCAGACGATTCGCAAACGCGGCGCGATCTTCATGGAAGAAGCCGAAGCCTGCAAATTGAACGCCTTGCCGTATAAGGCCGGATTCTTTATTTCGGTTCCCGCGTCGGACCCCGGAGCGGTTTGTGACAAACTGCACGACGACCTGATTTTTGCCGTGCCGCTCAAAAAGGGCGTAAGAATCGCCGTTTGTGCCGTACCGATTGCCAAGATGCACGGCATGGCGGAGAAAATCAAAACAGCACAGGACGCTCTGAAATAAGGCGTAAAAAGAAGAGGCAGCCATAACTTCCGATAAGTATAAAGAATGCGCCTCTTCCCTTGAAATTATTGATTTTTTAGCCAACCATAAACCGCTTTTCCGAAAAACCGCGAAAACGCCCAGAATTGGGCGTTTTCTTTAGTTTACAGAGAAATCTGTTCCAGTTTTTCGATCTGTTTCTTGATCCGTTCTTTGGAGATATGGGAATAGGTCGTAGACGTTACCGTTGTATTCGCATGTCCCAATCGTTTGGAAACGTCGTCGATCGTCCATCCTTCACTCAATAAGAACGTCGCGTGACTATGGCGCAGCGTATGGAAACTTCCGTATCCAATATTCTGCTTGCACCACACGCCGAAAAAACGCATCGCGTTCGACGTCATGATTTCGCCGTTCC
>JAEEGL010097810.1_pt1 | contig 15053 bp, 16 predicted proteins | sample 9134231 | NCBI WGS metagenome assembly JAEEGL01 (sample SAMN16246548, study PRJNA631951) | gut metagenome | biome: gut microbiome; feature: rumen; material: fiber-attached | host: Bos | place: Iran: Karaj | collected 2018-10 | reverse complement strand
TCGATAAGGAAGTATCTTTAATAGCACGATGATCAGCTTATAATCTAGGCCGATTGTATATAAGGGCTTAACCTTTTTCTTCAAAGCTATCCTGCAGATTGTTTCGGCGACCCTGTCGGCACTCACGCCCTTACGTTCATCTTCCTCCATCTTCTTTACCGATTTTGAGATCCTGCCGCTATATTCTTCATCACCTTTTAGGGATTTTCTTCTGGCAGCGGTAAAACCTGTAGAAGTATCACCCGGCATGATTGCACAGACGCTTACACCAAAAGGCTTTAGTTCATTGGAAAGGGCCAGTGTGTAGGAATTGATTGCTGCCTTGCAGGCTGAATAATAGGCTTGAAAAGGTATCGGAGCTAGGGCCGCAACCGATGATATATTCACTATCTTGCCTTTACTGTTTTTCAGATGAGGGATGCATGTTCTGTTTACTTCAACCGTTCCAAAAAAATTTACCTCAAACTGTCTTCTGGCTTCACTTACATCCGTATATTCAACCGCACCAGATATACCGAATCCGGCACAGTTCACCACCAGATCGATGCGGTTTTCCTTTCCTACAACTTCATTTACTGCCTTAATGATGCCTTTGCTGTCTGTGACATCGCAGTCAATATGGATTATGTCTTCCTTGCTTTTACCTGTTCTGGAAAATTCATAGACCTGATATCCCTGCTTTGACAGCTTTTCGCTGACACATGATCCGATCCCTGAACTTCCTCCTGTTACGATCGCAACTTTCTTCATGATGTATTAATTACAGTTTCCTAATTGAAAAGGAGCTGGCTTGCTCCTTAAACAATACTATTTGGCCGGTTCCCACTTGCATCTTACAGGTGAGACGATTTCACCGCTCTTTTTCATCTCAGCAAAAGCCTTATCTACGACCTTTCTGTCCAGACCTGTGAGTTCAGCCACCTTGCCGGCATTCAGCGGTTCGCCAGCTTTCTTCATTGCATCAAGAATCTTTTCTTTTTCGTTCATTAGTTTTCCCTTTCTTTATTTATGAACTCTGTCTTTTGATTTTTGCTTCTTCAATCAGTCCTTTAAACAGAGCTATTGCCTCTTCATACGGCATATAGTTTCCGGCGTTGTCTTCTTTTTCCAGGATCTTTCTTACGGCTGCTTCCGGATGATACTGAACACCGATCACGAAGGCTTTGTCTTTTCTTTCAACTGCTTCAATCATATTTACGCCTTCGGTTTCTGTATAAGCCGTCATCGAAAGATCTGTTCCCTCAAGCGATTCAACTGCCTGATGATGCCATGAAGGGCAATTATTTATTACATCCTTCTTCATCAGTTTGTAGAGCAGAGAATCACGATCCGTAATTATCACGTCATGAGGTGTGAATTCATCCTTCTGCTTTCTTCTGTGCAGATAATGATATTCAAGACCCAGTTCACTAAACCAGGTTCCGATATCCTGGATCATCCTGGCGCCTGATACCACGCTTAGCACCTGCATGCCTCTGCAAATTCCCAGCAACGGTATATCCTTTTCAAGACAATACTGAGCCAGCAGATAATCAGATACATCCCTTTCAGCGCAGTATTCAAGATCGCCTTCTATGGTGTGGCTTTCCTGCGGTTCCTTATAAAGGTTCGGGCTTAAGTCGCCTCCCCCCGGAAGAATCAGGCAGTCGATACCTTTCGTAATCTTTTCAATATCCGAGTGCAGGTAACCATGCTTTTTAATCAGATCGGCAGCTTCTCTTGTCAGCATGCCTTTTTCATCCTGAGAGTTTATGAGCTTCCCGTTTTCATCATATTCAAGATCATCTGATCTAACGGGCTCAAGTATTCTGGGAATTCCTCCGGCTGCTTCAACAGCCTTGAGCGTGCTTATAAAGCTGTAGGAATCCTGCTTGTTGCTCCAGGCAATGCCAACTACCGGTTTTTCCTGTCTGTTTTGTGCACATCCGCTCATCATTGTCATAATAACCATTAACAATATTATTTGTTTAATCTTCATTTAACCCTTACAGCAGTACGGCCGGCGAATACAGGTAGCCCTGATAGATGTCACAGCCAAGCCTGTGCAGTTCATCGCGCTGCTCTTTATTTTCGACAAATTCCGCCAGAAACATTGACTTGGCACTTGTACAATCGGTGGAGAAATCCTTCAGATTGATACCGGCCAGAATAAAGAAAGAAACCATCGAAGCTATGACAGCACCGCTGTAGACACTTTCAGTATCCGCTCTTCTTCTCATGTAGCAGCGGCTGACAAAGAAGGTCATGTACAGCGACAACATTCCGAATGTCGCACTGAATATTGTATCGGCGAGATCATAGAAAAAACCTGAGGCAAAACCGGTGATGAATTTCTGATAGGCGTCGATCTGCAGGGTTTTGATAACCAGCGCGAAATCTCCGATCAGCACGACCGGAATAAGGCTCGTCAGTGCTTCTCTGATCACTTTTATAAGAGTGGTTTTTTCAATTTTTTCCAATAGATCTGTAATTCTTTTCATCTTCTCACAACAACAGTTTTTGTTTCCCTGTACCTTCATTATAATGGTTATCCTAAATAAAAGACACCGCTTTTGACGGTGTCTTTAATGGTTCAGTTTTTACCTAGATATTCCTCCAGCGTGATTCCTTCGCTCATGATCTTTCTGGCCAGTTCAACATCGTTGATATAGCGGAAGTGCCAAGGCTCATAGCCGTATCCTGTGATATCTTCCTTTCCTTCAGGATAACGCAGGATGAAACCGTAATCGGCCAGATGCGGATGGATCCTGGCAAAGATCTCCTTTTCATCGATCATCTCATCGTTGTCGTTGATTCTCTTGCCGTCGACATCAAGGCATATATCGATAGCCAGACCGGTATGATGTTCAGAATAACCCGGTACGGCCACATAGGTCTTGACATAGTCTTCTCCATACTCGATCGTCCAGTCATCCCAAAGTTCCTGCTGTTCCTTGACACTGCGATAGGTGCTGTCGAGCTCTATATCAATGTCCTCTTTCAAAAGCTCTTCGCGTAAAAGTAGATACTGTTCAAGGGCTTTTTCCTCTACCAGATAGGTCTCGTCATAGATGTTTGCGGATTCTTTGAGTACGACTTTTTCTTCCCAGTCCTCAGGCAGCTTGTTCTGTTTGTTGACCAGGATCATGTAGTCGTAGCTGTTTACTGTTTCAACTTCTTCAACAGGCGGAGCTATCTCCTGGCTGTTGTTGAATGTCCTGACTCCGAAGAATAAGCCAATAAGAAGCAGTATAGATAAAGCCGAAATAATTAATCTTCTATTTTTGTCCATAAACAAATTATATAAGGAATACGAAAATATAGGATATCTTTTTTATTTTGGTTACCGAAATATATTGACAATATTTTCCTATACTGTTATATTTACTTCGGTAACCAAAATAAAGGAGGTATTATCAATGAAAGAAAACACAATAGAAGAAAAACTGTTTCATCAACTGATGAGACTTGAAAGAATGATGAGAAGACCAGGCGGTGGAAAAGGATGCCCTGAACCAGGTGAAAAAAGAATCGGCCACGGGTTTGGTTTAAAAAGGCCTCCTTTGGCCAGAGAACAGATCCTGTTTATGATCTCTTCCTTTGAAGGCGGAGTCCATCAGAAAGATCTTATCGAACGCACCCGCATCAATCCTTCTTCAATGTCCGAATTCATCGGAAAGCTTGAAGAAGAGGGTTATCTCAAAAGAGAGATCGACCCGCAAGACAAACGGGCAACTCTGCTTTCTCTTAGTGAACTGGGCAGGGCCAGGATCAATGAACTCCAGGATGAAAACAGGGACAGGCTTGAAAAAATGTTCTCCAATCTGAGTCTTGAGGAAAAGGAGCAGCTGTCACTGCTTTTGGAGAAGATCCTTCCGGAAAGGAAATTCCACCATCACCATCATCAAAAAGAAGGACGTCTATAAGTCCTTCTTTCTTACTTCAGGAACTGCTTCGCAAATTCTCCGGCAGCCTTAAGATCATTCTCGTCCGGCTTTCCCTTGTGGATACCCTTGAATTCGCCTCTGCAATGGAATTCTCTTTCATCCATCGGGATACCGACCTTGTCCGCTTCCGCTTTGACTTTCTTGTATGTTGAATTAAGCATGGCTGCTGAACCGAAGTTGACGATCTTTCCTACCAGATCCTTATCCAGTGAAGCGATAAACTGCTTTACTTCCGGATCGATATTGAAGGCATAGTAGGAATTTCCTAGGAAAAGGATATCAACAGCTTCCTTGATTCCGGCGCTTAGCGGCAAAGCTTCAACACCCAGCTGCTTCGCAACAGCTTCGGCCAGTCTTTTAGTGTTGCCGGTCTTGGTGTAATATCTTACTGCATATGTCATGTTTCTGTTCTCCTTTAAAGTTCGTTCCTATTTTATCCTATCGGTGTTTGTTAGTATAGTCTAACGCTCATTTTAGAAGTTTCAGAACCTCATCCACTTTAGGCATATCCATGATGTTTCCTGCATAGTTGACATAGTCAACCGTTCCGTTTTCATCAACTATAAACATTGCCGGAAGCTGCAGCTCATCTCCTTCGTAGTCACCATGGACAAAACCGGCTTCTTTGGCTTCGGCAGCCTTCTGCTTAAGTTCTGTGAGTACCCCGGCACTGAGCTCCTCCTTTGTCGGTGCGCTGCCTATTTCCAGGAGTCTGTAGATCTTCATTTCCGGATCGCATATTATCTCAAAAGGCAAAACGGTATTGCCCGATTCAAGATCTCTTTGAATATGTGTCCGGTCGCTTTGCATTACAACATAGACCTGGGCATCTCTGTCTATAAACTTCTGATAGTTATCGGCTATCTGTTTTACATCATAGCGGCATACTGTGCAGCCGATATATCTCAAGACCCAGAAAACTGTCTTCTTCTTGTCTTTGATGACTTTTAGTGAATTGAGGTCATCCCTGTAGCCTGTTGAAAAAGTAAATTCAGGAAATTTGTCTCCGGTTTTTAATCTCATTGTACCTGCCTCCGTTTTTTCTTATTATATCTTTCCTTATGTTGCTTCAGTGTTAAAACGCTCTTACAATTTTACTTTTCTGATTATGATTATTTGCGTTCCTGAAAGGTTTAGTCAATAATAATATAGATCTTGATTTAGCCTATTGGAATCTTTAAGGGTACAGAGAGGTATTAACACATGAAAATTTCCAATTTAAGCACATTGATCATTTCATCAAACACTAAAAACATCATTGAACTTTTCACTGATCTCGGTTTTAAAAAGCAGCATGAGAAAAGCTTCAGCACCGGTGACGATATCACTTCCAGTGTTCTCTTGGACAGCGAAGGTCATATGATCTCCATCGCCGAAGCACCGGTACCAAAGGACATGACTGTCATCAGAATGAATGTCGACAACTTCCTGGAAGCCTATGAATTCCTGAAGTCTAAGGGCTTCAGCAACGCTTATGGTTCCGATCGCGTTGAAAACACCGGTTCTAGCAAGGCTGCACTGATGGTTTCTCCTGGCGGTTTTGCAATAAGCCTGGCACAGCATATTAAATAAGCATATATAAAAATCTTTCTTCAAAAGCCGTATTGTGAACGGCTTTTTTTCTTTTTCTTAATCTTCATCAGTTATAATACAGATATATAGGACCGGTTCAAACCGGTTTAGGAGAAAAGAATGCGTAAATCTAATACGATCCTTGTCTTGCTGATACTGATCCTGCTTTTGGATCATGTAATTTTTGGCGGACTTTATTTTTTTGGTGCCGGGCCGGGAGTATTCAAGCCTATAGCTTTCGCTATGCTGCTGCTGGTAATTCTGCACGCTTTCATCAGTATGGTTGTGACGATCAGAGCGGAGATGGCCGGTTTTAAAACCAAGGCCAGGTACAACAAAGAAAACAGAAGCTTCTGGTTAAGAAGGGTAAGCGGAACAGCAATCATTATCCTCGCCATTCTTCATGCGCTTATGATGTCAAAAAACGAAAACGGTGTTGCCAGAATCAATTCGATGCCAAAACCGCTGAGACTTGCTACACCTCTTTTGATCGTAGCAGTCTTTCTTCATCTGTTTGAGAACGTGAGACCTCTTCTGATCTCTTTGGGCATCAGGAATATCGATAAAAAAGAAAAAGCGATCAAGATTGTTCTAAGTATTATTGCACTGTTTGCGATAGCCGCAAACATCTACACGATCGTTTCACACATAGGAGGTCACTAATATGATTAATATTGTCGGTTCAGGCCTCTCCGGTCTATCTGCTGCCATCACACTGGCTTCTAACGGCATCAGCTGCAATCTGATTTCCGTACAGGAAGCAGTGCGTGCACAATCCGTTATGGCGGAAGGCGGCATAAATGCTGCTTTGAACACCATGAACGAAGATGATGATGTTTCCTTGCATTTCGAGGATACATATAAGGGCGGCGCCTATCTTGGCGAACAGAGTGCCATCAAAGGTCTTACGGAAAATGCTGTTGAGATCGTGAAATGGCTGAATTCGATCGGTGTGCCTTTTGAAACCAAAGAAGGAAAGATCGCCTGGCGCAGTTGCGGCGGCCAAAGAAAAAAGAGAACCGCCTACGTGAAATCGTCGACCGGAAAGATGCTGATGAGCGCTCTGATCGATGAGGCCAGAAAATATGAAATCGAAGGCCTGATAAAAAGATACGATCATCATGAAGTCTATGATCTGCTTATCGAAAATGGTGCATGCAAAGGCCTTAAGATGTATGACATATATACAGATAAGGCTTATGAGGTATATGGTCCTGTGCTTCTTTCTACCGGCGGTCTGACCGGCATGTTCCCGGGACTTACGACCGGATCAAGAGATAATACCGGTCTGCTTGTCAGCAGACTGTTCCTGAAAGGGTTGAAGCTTGCCAACCTTGAAATGATCCAGTATCACCCTACAACCATCAACATAACCGGTAAAAGACTGCTGGTGTCTGAAGCAGCCCGCGGTGAAGGCGGACGTTTCATGACTTACCGCAACAATGAACCTTATTATTTCATGGAAGATATGTATCCGGAATTCGGCAATCTGGTTACCAGAGATGTTGCCAGCAGAGCCATCTATAAGATTCAGCACGATGATAGCTGCAAGGGCGTTTACCTTGATATGACCGGCATCGATCCTCAGGTATGGGAAGGCAGACTTTCCGATATGAGAAAGGAACTTCTCGACTATATCAATACCGATATCAGTGAAAAACCTTTCATGATTGAACCGGGCATCCATTACTTCATGGGAGGCATCAGAGTCGACGACAGACACAGAACCAACATCAAAAACCTTTACGCATCCGGCGAATGTGCCTGCAAGTATCACGGAGCCAACAGGCTTGGCGGCAACTCCCTTTTAGGTGCCATCTACGGCGGAAAAGTCGCAGCCGAGAACATCGGTTCAGACTCTCATAATGAGATCATGGAAATAGCTAATGATTATGTAAAACTCAATGATTCCTATTCCGAAAAGATCAAGGAGATTCTTGTGAGCGGTCTTGGCATCATCAGAAATGAAGAATCGATTTCTAACTCTATCAGGCAGATCGATGAATTATTGAAGAGTGATCTTAACCAGGCACAATATGCCAAGACGATCCTGGCTAAAGCCATGCTGATGAGCGCCTTGAAGCGGAAGGAATCACGCGGTGCCCATTATCGCGAAGATTATCCTGAAACAAATGACGATCTAAGAAAGACGGCTGTTGCATCTTATAAGGATGATATCCTGATCGAATATACAGATATTGATGGAGGTAACGAGTAATGATCATTGAAATACTTCGCCACGAGAAAAACAGCAAGACATCCTCTTATCAGAAATTTGAATATCAGTGCAAAGACGAGAAAGAAACGGTTGCCACGATGCTCAATAACCTCAATCTGATTGATGATTTGAAAGACATCGACGGCAATCCAGCCAGAAAGATCGCTTTCAAGCAGAGCTGTCTGCAGAAAAAATGCGGTTCCTGTGCGATGCTGATAAACGGCAGGCCTGGACTGGCTTGCGCAAGCAGGTTAAGTGAGCTTGGTGAGCGCGTTGTCCTTGAACCGTTAAAGAAGTTCCCAATCATTGAAGATCTGATCGTTGATCGCAGCATCATGAGTGAAAACCTTAAGATGATGGACGTCTATCTTAAGGATGATGCCATTGTAAATGAAAAAAGGAACGAACTGTCCTATGAGGCTTCCAGGTGTCTGCAATGCGGATGCTGCCTGGAGGTCTGCCCTAACTTCGCTGTCAATAACGGGTTTACCGGTATGGCGGGTGCCATGCCTTTAAGCCGCATCATCAACGAGACCAGCAAATCCGGACTTAAAGAAATCTCCAAAGCCTACAACAAATATGTCTATTCAGGATGCGGAAAATCCCTCTCCTGTGTCGATATCTGTCCGGCTGGGATCAGAATCGAAGACCTGCTGGTCAATTCAAATGCCATCGCTATCTGGAAACGCTATCTGAAGGACTGATATGAAAAGAGTTGAAAAGGATTTTTTAGGAACACTGGAAATTGATGAGGACGCCTTATATGGCATCCATTCCTTAAGAGCCAATCTGAATTTTCCCATCACCAAAAGAGGCATGGATCCCCTGTTTATCAGGAATATGGCTTTGGTCAAAAAAGCCAGCGCTCTTACCAACAAAGACAACGGGGATCTGGAGGAAAAGAAGGCCGATGCCATCATCGATGCCTGTGACCAGATAATCGCAGGTCGCCATCTTGATTCCTTTATCGTTGACCTCATACAGGGCGGTGCCGGCACCAGTGCCAATATGAACGCCAATGAAGTGATTGCCAATCTGGCGATCATTAAGCTGGGGGGCAAGCCCGGAGAGTACAGCATTATCAGTCCGCTTGATCATGTCAATATGCATCAGTCGACCAATGACGTCGTGCCGACGGCCGCCAGACTTACAGTCATGGACAAATCAAAGGATCTCATTAATGCCTTGAGCTATCTTAAGGAAGAACTTGATAAGAAGGCTCTACAGTATAAGGATCTGTACAGGCTGGGCAGAACGCAGCTGCAGGACGCTGTTCCGATGAAGGCTTCCAGAAGTTTTGAGGCCTACAGTTCAATGATCAGAAGATCGATCGTCAAGATCGAAAATGTCCTTAAGTATATGCGCCATGTCAATCTTGGAGGTACCGCTATCGGCAGCGGCATCGCTTCCAACAAGTACTACCACGACAACGTTGTAGGAAAGCTGGCCGAACTAAGCGGCTATGAACTCTCACAGTTTTATAATCTCTATGACGGTACACAGAACGCCGATGACTTCGCAAGTGTTTCTGCCGAAATAAGAGTCTGTGCGCTGTCTTTGTCGAAAATGGCCAATGATTTAAGACTCCTGTCCAGCGGTCCGCTTTCAGGATATGGTGAATATCGCCTCCCTGCTAAGCAGAGCGGTTCCTCAATCATGCCGGGTAAAGTGAATCCGGTCATTCCTGAAACTCTCAATCAGGCTGCATTCCTGGTCATAGGCAACGATGTGACGGTCATGATGGCGGCTGAAGCCGGTCAGCTTGAGCTGAACGCCTTCTTGCCGGTACTGCTGTTTCAGCTGTTTGAATCGATCGATGTTCTAAGCAATTCAATCAACACTTTTACAGACAACTGTATCAGGGATCTTCTGATCAACGAAGAAAAATGCGCCTATAATGTCGAACATTCTGCTTCCTTGGCTACAGCGCTTATTCCGATCATCGGATATGACAAAGCCTGTGAGATCGTAAAGAAAGCCAGGGAAAGCGGCAAGACCGTATTTGAAATAGCGCAAGATTACGGCATCCTTAGAAAACAGATCGAAGATCTTCTCAATCCTCTTGATTGAAATTGGATATCAATTTAAAGCATCATAACCTAAATTAAAGATCCGCCCTCATTTATGAAAGCGGATCTTTTTTTCTACCATTCTTCTCTGATCTTCTGATAATCAATACTCTTGCCGATCTTGCGATAGATCCGCCAGAAGATAAACAGTTCAACCAGGGTGGTCACTGCATATATGCCTACAAGCACTTTTCCATATTCGCCTTGAATGACATAGTTGACCTTGTTTTCTTTTGGTATGTTGAAGAAACAGTTGGCGATCGATATGAGAAAATCATATATTCCGTGTATCACGCCGCAGGCCCAGATATTTCTGGTCTTCCAGTAAAGGAAAAGGATCGCCAATCCAAAGACGCCGGTCTGGACGGTCTTGCCGATTGCCTGGATAACGCCCACCCAATCCGTGATGCCGCTTCCGATGATGTGTGCAACGCCAAAAGCCAGGGAAGAAACGACTGCACTTAAAACAAAAACATACTTCTTATCCCTGAATCTGTAGATGATCGCATCGTTTATTACAGCCCTGAAAGCCATCTCTTCAAACAGTCCGACGAACAGAAAACCAAGGAACACCGATAACGTCTGAAAAGGGATGTTGTCCCAGACAGGATTGTCGGCAGCACTTAACAGCTCCAGGATGCCTATAGGAAAGGCTACCAGCCAGAATCCCACTCCGACTTTGATGACGTACCAGGTCGAATTGTAGCTTGAGGCCAGAGTCTTGTCTCCTGAGATCTGATAAAGAAAGAAGGCCATTGCACCGCAAAGCAGCGATCTTAGGATGAACATTTCAAAGAAGCTGTCAGTCTTTATCGTCTTGATGCAGACCATTGCATAGACGATCGCTACTGCTGCCGTTATTAACGGATATTTTTTTAGAAACAGAATATATCTTTTCAACATGTTTAATTCCTCTTCTGATATCAATTTTAACAGAGGTTTACTTTTTGGTTCCCATGATTCAAAAAGATCTGCCATTGACAGATCTTTGTATTTAAATCGTTTTCTATCTACTCAGAATACACCCTGTTCCAGCATCGCATCAGCCACTTTCTTAAAACCGGCAATATTGGCACCGGAAACAAGATCGTAGCCCAGATTGTATTCTATGGCTGCGTCATAGCAGCTCTTATAGATATGGCTCATCATCTTCTTAAGGTGATCATCAACTTCCTCGCTGCTCCAGTGCAGACGCATGGCATTCTGCGACATTTCCAGCGCCGATACGCCTACGCCTCCGGCATTTACGGCTTTGCATGGCGCAACAACGATATCCTTCCTGGCTCTTAAATAGGCCAGGGCATCATTACTGGTAGGCATGTTCGCAACCTCGATATAATATTTCACATCAGAAGAGGCGATCCTTTCTGCCTGTTCCATGTTGACGTCGTTTTGAATGGCGGCCGGCATGCAGATATCGATGCCGGGCAAGCCAAAAAACTTCTTCCCCGGAATGAAATCACAGTTGAATTTTCTGGCATAAGGTTCGCAACGCAAAGGATCATTGCTTCGCATTTCGTGAATGAAGTTGATCTTTTCTTCACCGCATATGCCGTCCTTATCATAGATATAACCGTCCGGTCCTGAGAAGCATATGACTTTGGCTCCAAGTTCATCAGCTTTCTTTATGATGCCCCACGCTACATTTCCATAGCCTGATACGCCGATGGTTTTGCCTTCAATGCTTTCACCCTTTTCTTTGAGAATCTCTTCAAGATAATAAATGGCTCCATAGCCTGTAGCCTCTTCTCTGATCAAAGATCCGCCATAACTCAGGCCCTTGCCGGTCAGTACTCCGTTTTCAAAGTTTCCCTTTAGTCTTCGGTATTCGCCAAAAAGATAACCGATCTCTCTTTTACCTACACCCATATCACCGGCCGGCACATCTTTATCCGGTCCGATATAGCGGTATAAGCCTTCCATGAAACTTTGACAGAAAGCCATTATCTCTCTGTCGCTTTTACCGGCAGGATCGAAATTTGAACCGCCTTTTCCTCCCCCGATCGGTAAACCTGTAAGGGCGTTCTTATAGACCTGTTCAAAGGCCAGAAATTTCATGATGCTTTCATTGACGTTGCTTTGAAATCTCAGGCCTCCTTTATAAGGACCTAAGGCTCCATTGAACTGACAGCGATAGCCGGTATTGGTTCTTACTTTACCTTCATCATCAACCCAGTTTACCCTGAAAGAAATCATCCTTTCCGGTTCGGCCATCCTTCTTAGAAGATCTGCTTCCTCGTATTCAGGATGTTTCTCGATCAGCGGTCTGGCCGATTCAAAAACATCCTCTACTGCCTGCAGGAATTCACTCTGCCCGCTGTAAAGGCTTCTTAATTCTTCGATTGTCTTTTTAATATACATAGATTATCTTATCTTCCTTCAACTTCATTATAGACTCATTATTCCGATATACATTTATAAAATAAAAAAGTCGCCTGAATATCAGACGATCCTGTCAAAACTGTCACGATTATGTTTGCTGTCAGATCTTTAGATGCTTTCCCATAACAGGAAGAGACTAAAAAAGCGGCTTGTGTTCCTTGACATCATATCAGCTGATGCCTGACACTAAGCCGCCGCTTATAGTTCGCTAAACGCAAACAAAGACTTTTTTAGTTTGTTTGCCTATGTTTGTTATGTGTTTTTGTGCCTGCTTATTACTGCATATCTTCCTTGTGTGCAGCCTTGATGTGATCCACGAAATCTGTCAGTTCGCATTTTTCAGCAAGAGGAAGGATTTTCTGGTTGCAGATCGGACAGGTGTTTGTATCAATTGCCGTCTTGATCAGCTGAAGCATATCCCCGAATTTTTCAAGAATTGTGCCAATGCCCTTTATTACATCTTCTACCTGGTTTGCTCCTTTTTGATAATCCTCTGCGGTAAGTCCACCGGATACCTTGTTGAGATCGCTGTCTTCAACGATTTTTGTGTTTTCAATCTTATTGTTTTCTGCCATTTTTTATCTCCTTTATTGACATTATTATATACGATAAAGATTATCGATCCGGCAGAAAGCTGAGAATTGGAAAGATAAAATGATTATTTTGCTGTATCTTTGCTTATCTGCAAAATCAATCATTAAAGCCTTTATATCATTATGGCCTTGCTGGCACCTAAGGATCTTGCCAGTTCTACATAGCTTGAAGCATAATCTTCGTCGGTTGTATAATCACCAAGTTTTTCCTGCTGTTTTTCCCTGACACCGAACTGACGGTAGCGGATAATCTTGTAGCGGCATTTATCCTGAATGGTTTTTGCCACATATGTTACGGTTGCGGTATTGTCTTTATCGCGATCAGGGAAGATGATGGTTCTGACTTCTTCGAGCTTACCGGCATCCAGCAGATAGTGAAGATTCTTTAATACGATATCGTTGGGATAGCGTATGAGCCAGTCGGAAAAAGCCTTTTCATAAGCCTTTACATCCAGCATTACGCCATCACAGTATTCAAGGATTTCGTCATCCTTGGAAAAATCCAGAGAGCCGTTTGAGTCCAGCAGGGTTGTTAAGCCCATTTCCTTTACCTTCGGGAAGAGTTCAACAATAAAGTCCCTTCTCAAGGTGCATTCGCCTCCTGAAAGAGTTATCCCGGCTATATATGGTCTCACTCTTTCGATCTCCTTAAGCAATTCATCGACGCTCATCCAGCTGATCTTTGGCGATGAATCGTGCGTACAGGTTTTGATACAGGTGTCGCAATTGACGCATACCTCCTTATCCCAGACGACCTTGCCTTCTTCAAGTTTCAGAGCCTTTGCCGGACAGCTTTTTACGCAATCGCCGCAGTTTATACACATGTTGATCGTTTCCGGATTGTGACAGAAACGGCAGTTGAAAGGACATCCCTGAAAGAAGATGGCCATTCGGTTTGAAGGGCCATCTACACTGGAAAAAGGAATGATCTTATTGATCGGTGCTGTTATCTTCATGTCGCTGTATTCTGCGGTCTAACGCATGCGCACCATCCTGGGCGCCTTTACCAAAGACGGTTACGTTGTTCAAAGACTGCTTCTGCTGTCTGAGTTTTTCAATCTCCGACTTCTTGACGAGATATCCTGTCACTCTGACGACATCGCTGTTTTCAAGATATCCGGAGAAGTATCTTAATCCGCGGCTTAAAGATCCTTTGATGATCGGAAGAACTGCTTCCGGAGTCTTCTCGTATGTTTCTTCAAATTTGAAGATATCGCCGGTACCGGTCGGGAAATAAGGATGGAACTTCTCATTTACTTCAAGCTGCTCCAGCATTGTCGGTTCAGCAAAGATCGGAATGCGGGTACCTGGAGAATCGTCCATGCCATCGGTATCGATGCCGACCTGGGCATGCAGACGATAGCGGTTTCCGGTCGCATCGCAATACGGTGCAACATGTTCGCTTACGCGTTTTTCTATGACATCCATTATTCTGAGTCCGAGCTCGGTTGCCTGATCGTTCATGCCAAAACCCTTCTTCTTGTCTTTGATACCGAGAAGGTGATTTACGCATTCAGCCAGACCGACAACACCGAACATTCCGGTAAAGTTTTCCAGTTTGACAAATCCTTCCTTGACCAGGAAGTTTGCCTTGAAGAAGCTTGACTCTTCCACACAGAATCTGACTCTCTTATCCATGTATTCAAGCTGCAGATCGATATATCTAGGCAGTTCTCTGTTCAGGAAATCATCGCTGTCCCTGGCAGTCAGTGAACATTCATACAGTCTCAAACGCGGAAGCGTGAAGCCGCCGCCCCCGATCAAAAGACCGTTATAGCAGGATGCGATCGCATACCTTTCGCCCCACTCCTTTACAAACATCCTGTGGTTTGCGAAGGAAGGCTTGGCACTCTTAAGCATGCATCTGATGCAGGCAAGCGCAAAATCATCACTGGTTAGCTGCGGATCATATTTAAGAGTGAGGTTCGGAATGGCCAGCTGCATCTCTTCAGTTAGTTCCAGCAACAGTCTTCCGGTAACAGAATCTTCAGGTCCGATATCCGCATGGACAAAGGAGTCGGTAAGGACCTTGTCGATCTGAAGCAGGAACAGCTTCAGGATCTTCTTGGCATAAGCTCTGTCTTCCTTTAAGACAAAAGGTTCCAGCAGTTTATCGAGGTCGCCAAGATAGACCGGGAAGGTCGTAATCGACGGTACATGACGATAGAAGATCTCCAGTACGTTTACAGCCTCCAGAAGATCCTTTGGCGGATCGAGTTCCAGGAATTCACAACCTTTTTTAAACAGCAACTCATAATCCGGACAGATGTATCTCGGCCTGAAAGGCATCTTG
>JAEEGL015947058.1_pt1 | contig 15054 bp, 13 predicted proteins | sample 9134231 | NCBI WGS metagenome assembly JAEEGL01 (sample SAMN16246548, study PRJNA631951) | gut metagenome | biome: gut microbiome; feature: rumen; material: fiber-attached | host: Bos | place: Iran: Karaj | collected 2018-10 | reverse complement strand
TTCTAAATCACAAGTATTCTCAACAGCTGCTGATAATCAACCTGCTGTAGATATTCATGTTTTACAAGGTGAAAGAAGTATGGCTTCTGATAACAAGACTTTAGGTAGATTCCAATTAACAGGAATTCCAGCTGCTCCAAGAGGAGTACCTCAAATTGAAGTTTCATTTGACATTGATGCTAATGGTATTGTTAATGTTAAAGCTAAAGATTTAGGAACTAATAAAGAACAAACTATTACAATTACATCAAATACTAATTTATCAGATGATGAAATTGATAGAATGGTAAAAGAAGCTGAAGCAAATAGAGAAGCTGATGAAAAGAAGAAAGAGGAAGCTGATACTAAGAATGAAGCTGAACAATTAATCTTTATGACGGAAAAATCTATTAAAGATTTAGGTGATAAGATTGATGCTAAAGATAAAGAAAAAGCTGAAGAAGAAATTAAAGATTTAAAAGAAGCTTTAGATAAAAATGATTTAGATGATATTAAGGCTAAAAAAGAAAAATTAAATGAAACAGCTATGGCTTTTGCTACTAAAGTATATGAAGAAGCTGCTAAGAATGCTCAAGCTAATAATGATACTAAAGAAGAGTCTAAAAAAGACGATGTTCAAGACGCTGAATTTGAAGAAAAATAATGAAGTTCTAGGAGACTAGAACTTCTCTATGTAAGGAGAATAAAATGGAAAAACTGCAGAAAAAAAGAAGTGAAATTGAAGATAAATATAAGTGGGATTTAACTTATATTTATGCTTCAGACAACGACTGGTATAATGATTATGATGCTGTATCAGAGATAGTTCCAAGTATTAAAAATTATCAAGGTAAAATTGTTAGTAGTGCGGATAATTTACTTGGGTACATTGAACTTTCAAATGATATTGAAAGAAAATTATATAAATTATACTATTATGCTCATTTGAAACATGATCAAGATACAACAGAAACTAATTATCAAACAATGAAAGGTAAAATAGATAATTTACTTGCTTCATATGAAGAAATGGATGCTTTTGCTAATCCAGAGATGATGACAATTGATTATGATAAAGTTGAAAAATTTTATAAGGATAATCCTAAATTAAAAGAATATACGTTTTTATTAGAAAATATTTATCGCTATAAAAAACATATTTTATCACATGAAGTAGAGGAAGTTTTATCAAGTTTAACTAATGTTTTATCAGCTAGTTCTGATACTTTTGAATCTTTAACTGATTCAGATATGAGATTTGGAAATATTAAAGATGAAAATGGTATGGAAGTAGAATTAACTGAAAGTAATTATAGAGTTTTTTTGCAGTCAACTAATCGTGATGTTAGGCGCCAAGCGTTTGAAAAATTATTAAATACATATGGCAATTTTAAAAACACTATTGCGCAAACATTTAAAGGCCAAGTTGAGATGTTAACTAAGTTATCTAAAATGAAGAATTTTAATAGTAGTTTGGAGGCATCTTTATTTGGTGAAAATATCGATGTATCAGTTTACAATAATTTGATTGATATTGTTTCTAATAACCTAGACATTTTGTTTAAATACTTTGATTTGAAAAAGAAATTATTGGGTTTAGATGAGTTCCACTTATATGATCAATATGTAGAGTTAGTGTCTAGTTGTAGTAAAACATATACATTTGAAGAAGCTAAAGAAAATGTCTTAGAAGCTTTAAGTGTATTGGGTGAAGATTACATAAATAATATTAATAAAGCTTTTGATGAACATTGGATTGATGTATATAACAATGTTGGTAAAAGAGGAGGAGCTTATTCAAGCGGCTTTTACGATACCAAACCATATGTTCTTTTGAACTATGAAGGAACAATTAATGATGTATCCACTTTAGCGCATGAATTAGGTCATTCAATGCATACATATTATTCTTGTATGAATAATCCATATCACTATTCGGCTTATCATATATTTGTAGCTGAAGTTGCTTCAACAGTAAATGAATTATTATTGAATTATCATTTGTTAAATAAAACTGATGATAAAGATGAAAAAAGATATATTTTAAATAATCTTATGGATTTATTTAAGTCAACAATATTTAGACAAACTATGTTTGCTGAATTTGAAAAAGATATGCATCAACGTAAGGAAAATGGCGAGATTTTAACTTATGCCTTATTATGTGACGAATATTACAAATTGAATAAAAAATATTTTGGCAATAATGTTGTTGTTGACGAATGCATTAAATATGAATGGGAAAGAATACCGCATTTCTATTATGATTTCTATGTATATAAATATGCTATAGGATTATCATGCGCATGTTATATCGTAGATAATATTTTAAATAAAAAGGAAAATGCTGTGGATAATTATCTTAAATTCTTAGCAAGTGGCGGTAGTGATTATCCAGTTAATGAACTTGCTATAGCAGGTGTTGATGTGACAAATAAAGAAGTCATTGAAAGCGCTATTAAAATGTTTGAAGGTTTAATTAACGAATTTGAAAAACTTAGTTAGGTGGTAGTATGAAAAAAGATTATTATGAGGTTTTAGGTGTTTCTAAAACAGCTACACAAGATGAGATAAAATCAGCTTTTAGAAAAATGGCTAAAAAATATCATCCAGATGTATGTAAAGAAGAAGATGCAGCTGAAAAATTTAAGGAATGCCAAGAAGCTTATGCTGTTTTAAGTGATGAAAATAAAAGAAAACAATATGATCAATATGGCCATGCAGCATTTGAAAATAATGGCGCAGGTGGATATGATTTTTCTGGCTTTGATTTTTCTGATATTTTCGGAGATATGTTTGGTCAAGGTTTTGGCTCTAGTTTTGGCTTTGGTGGAAGAAATACTAAAGCAAGAGGTAGAGATACCATTATGCGTGTTAACTTAACTTTTGAAGAGGCTGTCTTTGGATGTAATAAATCACTTAATTTGGATGTTTATGATAAATGTGAAGAATGTGGTGGCAAAGGCGGTTTTGACGAAAAAACATGTCCAGATTGTCATGGTAGTGGTGTTGTAGCCACTGAACAACATACTTTATTTGGTACATTTATGACTAAAACAACATGTCAAAGATGTAATGGAAAAGGTAAAACGTATGATAAAGTATGTTCTAAATGTTCTGGTAAAGGCAAAGTAAAAGTTAACAAAGATATTGAAGTAAAAGTACCAGCTGGTGTGGATACCGGTAATCAACAAAGAATTTCTGGTTATGGTGAATATGGTGAAGCAGGTAATGGTGATTTATACTTAGAATATTATGTATCTAAACATGAAATCTTTGAACGTGATGGTAATGACATATATTTAGAATTACCTCTTACAATAACAGAAGCTATTTTAGGATGTAAAAAAGATGTTCCAACAATTAGTGGAACAGTTAAATTAACTATTGAAGCAGGTAGCAATACAGGAGATAAATTACGTTTAAAAGGTAAAGGTGTTGAAGATGTACATAGTTATCATAAAGGTGATATGTATGTTATTCTAAAAGTTGTTGTACCTGAAAAGTTATCAAAAGAACAAAAGAAATTGGTTGAAGAATTGTCTAAAACAGATTTAAAGACAAATGAGTTTAAAAAAATAGATAAATATTTATAAAAAAATATCAGATTATTCTGATATTTTTTCTGTATTAATTCTTAAAACAACGATACTGTTAACTGTTGAAGTTGTTACATTTGGTATTTCTTCTTTGTCTTCTAAAGATGTCATAGTATCTTCAAAAGGAATATCATAGTACATACCAATAGCACTTATTAGATAACTTGATACTTCTTTTATATTTGGATATGTATCTTGTATAGTTGCTACTAAATATCCGTTACTAAAAGAAAATTCATAATCATATTTTTTTTCATCGGTATATGAAACTATCATATGAGTATTATCAATAACTTCAGCTGTAATTTCTTTATCTGTTAAATAATTTTTAACATTATCATTGAAATAGTCTGTTATAGTTTTTAAAGTTATGCTTTTTTCAACTACAGGTTCCTTACTTGGTATTGGTCTAGTTGTAGGCTTGCTTGAAAATGTTGTAACTGCATATACACCTAATAAAGCAATTAAAACGATAACTAATGGTAATATTAATTTGTTTTTTTTCTTTGTTTTGACTTCAACTTTTTCTTCAACTTTTTCTTCAACTTTTTTTACTAAAATTTTTGAATCTAATACTTGATTTGGGTTCATAGGGTTTACCAAATCTAATTTTGTGTTTTCTTCCATACCTTTTTATCCTCCATTAATATTCTAGCATTAAAAAGGTATTTATTCAAGTTCCATTTTAGAATATGGTTCGGTTCCTTTAAGGTAATATTGTATCGTAGCGTTTTTAGTATTCTTATTAGCCAAACTACCATTTATAGGATCGGTTAAAACGCCTACAACATTGTTCGGCATTGAATACCAATTATCTTTTTTATCTTTTAAATATTTTTCAATGATATTTGCCCAACTTAATTTAGAATTATATGAATCTTGACTTGTTATATTACGGTTGTCATCATATCCGGTCCATACGCCTACAACGACATCTTTATTATATCCAAAAATAAGATGATCAAAATCGGTTGTACCTGTTTTTATAGCATATTTTTTGGTTAGTTTATCAGAAATAACATATGCTGTAGGGTATGATGTTCCTATGTATTTAGGATTAGATGAATTGCTTAATAACTCATTCATAATATAGGTTATACTTTCATTTAAAACAGGCTCTTTTTGTTCTTTAAATTCATATATAATATTACCATTTATGTCTTCTATTCTTTTGATAAAATGTGGTCTTGTTTTATATCCTTCACTAGCTAAGACAGCATAAGCACCTGTCATTTCGACAAGACTAATAGGTTGACTTCCTAAAGCTAAAGAAGGTATACTATCGAGCTTTTGTTTAACGCCAAGTCTTTTCATTGTTTCAACTAAAACTTCATTACCTAAAAAGATATGTGTTTTAACAGCATATATATTGTCTGAGGTAGCTAAGGCATAGGCTAGGGATATTTCTTTATTAGGATAAATACTCCCATAATTGTGTGGGGCATAGGTGACATCATCGGCGAAGACAAAGGTTGTTTTTTCACTTGTAAAGGTTGTAGATGCCGTAAAATTGTTTTCTAAAGCTGCATAGTATAAAAAAGGTTTTAATGTTGAACCGACGCTTCTATTAGCTTGTATAGCGCGGTTATATTGACTATCATTATAGTCGTATCCACCGATTAAACCTATAATAGCGCCATTATTAGGATCTATCATAACACATGATATTTGTATACCGTCATCAATGATGATGCCATCGACGATGGCTTCTTGAGCTTTCATATCTAAATAAGTATATATTTTTAAACCATTAGCTGTATTTATATTAGGTAGTATTTCTTTTAATTCATTAATTGTAGCATCTTTATAGTACATAGCTGATAAGGTAACATTATCAATATCTTCTTTTTCTAATACTATATTTTCACCTATAGCTTGATCATATTCTTGTTGGGTGATGAAGTTGTTTCTAAGCATAGCTTTTAAAACGATTTTTTGTCTTTTTAAAGAGGCTTCAAAATCTATTAATGGTGAATAGGCACTAGGACGGTTCGGAATACCTGCAAGTAGTGATGCTTCAGCTAAAGTTAAATCTTTAGAATTTTTATTAAAATAGTATTTGCTTGCATTTTCAATACCAAAAACTCCACCATAGTTGATGGTATTTAAATAACCTTCAAGTATTTCTTTTTTACTGTAATGTGTTTCTAAACGGATAGTTAGCCAAGCTTCATTAATTTTTCTTTCCCATGTTTTATCAAAATTAAGGTATAGGTTTTTCGCATATTGTTGGGTGATGGTTGATGCACCTTCATTATTTTCGCCACTTATAATGTTGTTATATAATGCTTTAGCAATTCTTAGATAATCAAATCCTTTATGGTTGAAAAAGTTTTTATCTTCAATAGCTAGGGTAGCTTTTATGATGTAATCATTTATGTCATCATATTCCATCCATTCTTCATTTAATATATCGTTATCATTGTTATCATAGAAATAATAACTTTTAATATTATTAATACTTAACTTAGGATTCATCCATGCATATAAATATATTGTGGCATAAATTAAAGTTACAATAATAACAAATATTGTAAGAATAAAATGTATTTTTTTTAATATCTTCATCTTTTTCACCAAGCCTATAATTATTATTGGTTAAATTATTAAAAATATAAGTGCATTTTATATAAAAGTGTGTTATAATGTCATGGAAAAGAAAGTGGTTAAAATGGTTAATATCAAAGTTACTTTGAATGATGATGTTGTTACATACAAAGCAATTAGGGAAAGAAACAAAATAATTTATAAAGAACCTTTATATACTGTTACAGTTGATTATAGTGATGACTTAAAAATTATTAAAGAAAATGAGGAGTATTTACTTACTTTATATTTTAAAAATAATGAGAAAACAAAAGGTTCTTGTCTACTTAATCAGGAAAATGTAAGTATGAATATGGATATTTTAACTGATTATGTTGTTAAAGAAGATAATTTTATTAGTGTTAAATATAAGGTTTTAACGACAGGTAAAGAAAACATATATAAATTGGAGGTCTAATATGATTTTTAATATATTGAAAGATTATATACAAAATATTTTTAAAGAAAATGGTTATGACATTGATATTAAAATTATTAAATCAAATAGGGAAGATTTATGTGATTATCAATGCGATGATGTGTTTAAAATAAGTAAATTATATCATCAAAATCCTATTGAAGTTGGCGAAAAAATAGTTGAGCAAATTAATAAAAAAGATGATTTTAAAGAGTATTTTGATGAGGTTACATTTGCTAAGCCAGGTTTTATTAATATTAAAGTGAGTTCAAAACTTATTAACATGATTATTAATAAGATGATGGAAGATAATCATTATGGTTTAAAAAATGATGATCCTAAAACTTATTTTTTAGATTATGGTGGTCCTAACGTAGCTAAACCTTTACATGTTGGACATTTAAGAACGGCTATAATTGGTGAAGCTGTAAAAAGAATTATTTCTTTTGCTGGACATAAAACAGTATGTGATGTTCACTTAGGTGATTATGGTTTGCAAATAGGTGAGGTAATATATGCAATTTTAGAAGATGGTCTAGCTATTGATGATATTACTTTAGAGTATCTAGATGTAACTTATCCTAAAATGAGTAAATTATGTAAAGAAAACGAAGAGATTATGGATAAGTGTGCTCGTATAACAAAAGAGTTACAAGATGGTAATGAAGAGTATCGTAAGATATGGGAAAAAATAAAAGAAGTATCTGTATCTGATATTAAAAGAATGTATAATTATTTATCTGTTGATTTTGATTTGTGGGAAGGCGAAAGTGATGCTTACAAATATATCGATGATGTAACTAAAATACTTGTTGATAAAAATTTATTGCTTGATAGTCAAGGAGCTAAAGTAATTGATGTGCAAGAGGAGAATGATACTAAAGAATTTCCTCCTTTAATATATCAAAAGAGTAATGGTGCTTATCTATATGGTACAACGGATATGGCTGCTATATATGAGAGAGTTAAACTATATCATCCTGATTACATTTTATATGTTGTTGATGCAAGACAGAATTTACATTTTAATCAAGTATTTAGAGCTTGTAATAAAGCTGGTATATCAACTGGTATTTCGTTGGAACATTTAGGATATGGTACGGTTAATGGATCAGATGGTAAACCATTTAAAACAAGAAGTGGTGATACTGTAAAATTGGATGATTTATTTAATCAAGTAAAAGAAGTATTTATATCCACTAAAGAATCAAATAAAGATATGTCTTCTAAGGATTTGGATATTTTAGTAAATGCTATTATAAAGTTTGCTGATTTACAAAATAATAGGGAAAAAGATTATATCTTTGATATTTTGAAATTTTCCAATGTTGTAGGTAAAACAGGGCCATATATTTTGTATACATATTTAAGAATTAATAAAATCTTAGAACAAGAAAAATTAGATATTAATCATTTAAATGATGATATAGTTAATGATTTTGATCGTAAATTACGTTTAAAACTACTTGATTTATCCACAGTTATTGATAGTTCTTGCAAAGAAAGAATGCCACACTATGTAGCTGAATATATTTATGATATATGTGTTTTATGTAATATATTCTATCAAAACAATCATGTATCCACAGCATCTTTAGATATTAAACAACAATGGTTATTATTACTTCAATTTACGAATAGAATGTTAAAGGATTTACTTAATTTATTAACAATCGACATACCAAGTAAAATGTAGTATATTTTTCATATTTTTTAACATATTATAAAAATGGTATTGACATCCAGATTATATGTGTTAAAATGGGGCTAATGTGTTTTTACAAGGAGGTACTTATATGCTTAAAAATATGCCAAGAGAAGAATTAGAATTATTGTCATATACTGATTTGACAGAATTGATTTTAAAAGAAGAGAAAAAATCTTTAAATACACCAACTGTTTTTAAAACTGTATGTGACTTATTAGGTTATACTGATGATCAATATGCTGATAAAATAGGTGATTATTATACATCATTAACAACTGATAAAAGATTTGTTTTCTTAGAAAACAACGAATGGGATTTAAGAGAAAAACATCCTGTTGATATTATTGTTGATGAAGAAGATGATGACGAAGAGGAAGAAGAGGAATCTATGGAAGATGAAGAAATAGAGGAAACTGAAGAAGATGATCTTGACGCTGTTATCGAAGATGATGATGATTTAGATGACTTATCAATTATGACAGAAGAGGAATTAGAAGAAGAAAACTAATTCTTTTTTTCTTGAACTATATTAAAAATGTGGTATAATGGGTATGTTATATTGGTTTGGGAGTGAAAAAATGATACAAATTATATATTATGTGCTTTTTGTTTTTACGTTGACATACGGATTATATTTTGCGATAACAGGTTTATTTGCTTTTAAGAATATGCGTAAAAAACTTATTAAAAAGCATAAACCAAAAACTAAATTTGCTGTCTTAATTGCCTCAAGAAATGAAGAGATGGTTATTGGTAATTTGGTTAAGAGTTTAAAACAACAAAACTATCCAGAGGATTTATTTGAAGTATATGTTATACCTAATAATTGTACAGATGATACAGAGAAGGCTGCTAAGAAAGCTGGCGCTAAAATAATTAAATGTACAGTTCCTACTAAATCTAAAGGTGAAGTATTAAAATTTACTTTTGAAAAATTATCTAAAAATAAAGATATTGATGCTTATCTTATCTTTGATGCTGATAATGTTGTTCATCCTGACTTTTTAGCTCGTATGAACGATGCTTATGTTGAAGGTACAAGGGTGGCGCAATGTTTTAGAGATAGTAAGAATCCATCTGATAACTGGATTAGTGGTAGTTATTCAATATTTTATTGGATTCAAAACTTTTTCTTCGATAAATCTCGTATGCAAATAAATGGATCTCCACTTATTAATGGTACAGGATTTATGGTTGCCAAAGAGGTAATTGATACAATGGGATTCAATACTGTAACTTTAACAGAGGATATTGAATTTACTGCACAATGTGCTTTAAATGGTATTAAGATAAAATTTGTTGAAGATGCTATTACATATGATGAACAAGTTGTTGAATTTAGTGCTTCTTGGAAACAAAGAAAAAGATGGTCAATGGGTAACATACAATGTTTTAAACAATATTCTTCTAGTTTATTTAAAACATTTATTAAAACGGGTAATATCGCTTGTTTAGATATGTTATTAAGTTTTACAGCACCATTTATACAAGTTTTAACATGTATTTTAACTTTCTTATTATTTATCTTTAGATTAATAAATTTACATTTATATGATATTTTTGCTTATATGTATTCATGGGGAATATTCTATTTCCTATTAGGATATCTATTTAATGTTATTATTAACATATTTGTTGTTGTATATAATAAGAAAAATGTTAAGGAAATTATGTCAGGTATTTTATTATTTACGTTATTTATGTTAACATGGATACCAATTAACTTTATATGCATATTTAAAAAAGATTTGGCTTGGGAACCAATTAAACATAATCGTAGTATTGATATTGATGAAGTTAAATAAGACAAGATTTTAAATCTTGTTTTATTTTGTCTTTAAACAACCAAACTATATTTGGTGATGAAGATGAAATATTTTTTACTACTTTTATTATTTATACCTATAAGAACTGAAACTTTAGTTTATGATACTGACTATAATATGCATACTATTGAATTTAGTTATCATAATGTTTCTACTAATAATCTTAATGATATTTTACCGCATATTAAAATTATTTGGATTGAAAGTTTAAAGCCTAATTATAGGTATTATTTTGAAGATATATCCTTTAATGATAACATCAATAAATTTAAATATCACTACTATTTAAATCTTGATTATGTCTCTAGAATTAACGCTGAAATACTTGGTATCAAGATATCTAAAGTAGGTGTCTTTAGCTCTTTGGAAGAAATAAATAAGTTAAATATAGATGGTGCATATATAAATTAAGCTCTTTTTGTATAAAAATGCTTTAAAAATACTTAAAAAAATGTTATAATTTATTTGTCATAAGAGAAGGTGAATAAATGATAATAAAGGATTGCAGCATCAACTATGTTGATTATGGCTCTAAAAAAAATCCTATTGTTTTACTACATGGATGGGGTCAAAATATTGAGATGATGAAAGCTTTAGGCGATCAATTTCAAAAAAATCATCGTGTTATTATCTTAGATTTACCTGGATTTGGACAAAGTAGTGAGCCTAAATATCCGTGGTTATTAGATGATTATGTTGATTTATTAGAACAGTTATTTGAAGAACTTAAGGTTAATAATCCTATTATTATAGGTCATTCTTTTGGTGGTAAGTTAGGATTATTATTTGCTAGTAGAAATAAAGTAGCTAAACTTATTTGTTTAGCTAGTCCTTATAAGAGGAATATTAAAAAAGAAAGTCTTAAAGTTAAAGTTCTTAAATTTGCTAAAAAAATACCTGTTTTAAATAAATTAGAATCTTTTGCTAAAAAACATATTGGATCTACTGATTATAAAAATGCTAGTGAAATGATGCGTGATATTTTAGTAAATCATGTTAATTGTGATATTACGGAAGATGTTAAAAAGATAACATGTCCGACATTATTAATTTGGGGTACTATGGATATGCAGGTTAGTGTTGATGATGCTGTAGAACTAGAAAAATTAATAAAGGATTGTGGCTTAGTTACTTATGAAGGATGTACGCATTATGCGTATTTAGAAAGATTTGGACAAACTGTAAGTGTTATAAATAGTTTTATTGAGGAGGATTAGTTATGATTAAATTAGGAGTTATTTTTGGAGGACCTACGGTTGAACATGAGGTTAGTGTTATATCAGCTGTTCAAGCTATGTCTCATTTAGATAAAGAAAAATATGACGTTTACCCAATTTATGTTGCTAAGGATAGAACTTGGTATTGCGGTAAAATGTTGATGGATATGGATATATATCGTGATTTTGAAACATTAAAAAGATACGCTAATAAAGTTGTTTTATATAATCATGATGGTGTATTTAAATTACAATCATTAGGTTTATTTAAAAAAACAGTTACTGAATTAGATGTTGTTTTACCTATTGTTCATGGTAACAATATGGAAGATGGTACTATTCAAGGATATTTAGAACATATTGGTATACCATATGTAGGTAGTGGTGTTTTAGGTTCTGCTTTAGGACAAGATAAAATTGTTATGAAACAGGTATTTAAGAGTGCTGGTATTCCTATTGTTGATTATACATGGTTCTATGATTGTGAATATTATGCTGATAAAAAAGGTATTGTTTCTAAAATTAATAAATTAGGATATCCTGTTATCGTTAAACCAGCTACATTAGGTAGTAGTGTAGGTATTACATATGTTAAAGAAGAAAAAGATTTAGAAAAGGCTATTTCAGATGCTATTAACTATGATGTTAAGGTTGTTGTTGAAAAAGCTGTTCAAAACTTAACAGAAGTTAACTGTAGTGTTTTAGGAAATTATGAAGATCAAACAGCTAGTGTTTTAGAGGAAGTTATGTCTACAGCTGAATTCTTAACTTACCAAGATAAATATATTGGTGGTAGAAAAGGCGGTAAACTTAAAGGAATGGGTTCTAAAGGTATGGCTGGAGCTAGTAGAATTATTCCAGCTAGATTAGATGATAAGACAACTAAAAAAGTACAAGAATATGCTAAAGAAGTATTTAGAGTTTTAAATCTAAGTGGTGTTTGTCGTATTGATTTCTTAGTTGATAGTAAAACAAAAGAAGTTTATGTTAATGAACCAAATACTATTCCAGGTAGTTTATCATTCTATTTATGGGATAAAACAGGTAAATCTTATACTGAATTATTAGATGAATTGATAACAATTGGTATCAAGAATTATAAGGCTAAAGAAAGAAAAGTAACAACATTTGAAACGAATATTTTAAGTAATTTTAATGGCGTTAAAGGTGTTAAAGGTGCTAAAAAGTTCTAAATTAGAACTTTTTTTATTGCAATAAAAAAACCAAACATTTAAGTTTGGTTTATTTTTAAAATGGTGACCAGTATGGGATTCGGACCCATGAATGCTGCCGTGAAAGGGCAGTGTGTTAAGCCACTTCACCAACTGGCCAATAAAATGGCGCCTCAAGTAGGACTCGAACCTACGACCCCTTGATTAACAGTCAAGTGCTCTAACCGACTGAGCTATTAAGGCGTACATGGTGGACCTGATAGGACTTGAACCTATGACCCCACGCTTATCAAGCGTGTGCTCTAACCAACTGAGCTACAGGTCCATTAACAAAATGCTCTTTAAGTATACCCTATTTTTTACATTTTGACAAGTACTTTTCTTAAAAAAATGTAAAAATATATCATTTTATAGATGAAAAGAAGCAATTAAAGAGTTTGCGACTGTTATTATCTAGTATTGATTCAGGGTGCCATTGTACACCAATAAAGAATTTTTTATTTTTATCTTCTACAGCTTCAATAATATTGTCAGTGCATATGTCTAAATCTGTCTTTGTAATTATTTCATGATGTCTACTGTTTACTTTTATTTTTTTCTTTTTAATGATGTTATATAGTTTAGTGTTATTTTTAATATGTATATTATGAACATATTTATTTGAACTATAGTGTTTATCGATATTTTGTAATTTACCATTGAATAATAAACTCATTGTTTGCATGCCCATACATATACCTAAGGTTGGTATATCATTATCATATAAATACTTAACTATATCAATGTCGATGTCATATATTTTATTACCGCCTTGTAAGATAAAGCCATTACATAAATCAATTAATTCTTTTATTTGTATTAGTTTGTTTTTTTTAAAGTTTAAGGATATACATATAGGTATACAATTATATCTATATATAATATCAATTATCTCTTTGTTATATGTTATTCTATTATTATTTTCTCTTCCTATGATACCTATGTATTTCATTTAAATCACCTAATTAATAATATGTATTAATTTTTAATTAATGAAATATATTGTATAGAGGAGGTTGAAGTTTGAAGAGATTTTTTAAATCTTATAGGTTCGCATTGATACTATTATTGTCGATGGTGTTTGGATCTGTTTTGGGTCTTATTTTAAAAGATAAAGCTATTATTTTAAAACCATTTGGTGATATCTTTATTAATATGTTATATACCATTGTTGTTCCACTTGTGTTTTTTACGATATCTAGTAGTATTGCATCAATGACTAATTTAAAAAGATTAGGTAAAATACTTAGATATGTTTTTTTAACCTTTATTACAACATCTGCTATAGCGGCTATCATAATGCTTATCGTTCTTAAATTTATCAATCCTTTAAATACTAGTATTGTTTTAGAAGCAACAACAGCTAATACGGTTAGTGTCGCAGATCAAATCGTTGCGGCTTTAACTGTTACTGATTTTAATAATTTATTATCTAAAAGTCATATGTTACCGCTTATTATTTTTTCTATTATGTTTGGTATAGGTGTATCTTTATTAAAAGAAAATAGGGTAAGAGATAGTTTAGTTAGTATATCTAAAGTTATGTTAAAAATAATTAATATTATCATGTATTATGCACCTATAGGCTTATGTGCTTATTTTGCTTCATTAATAGGTGAATTTGGGCCTAATTTATTGGGTAATTATGCGAAAAGTATGGTTATATTTTATATTCTAAGTGTTGTATATTTTATTGTTTTCTATACTTTATATGCATATATATCATCTGGTCGTAAAGGGGTTAAACTATTTTATAGACATATTTTAGAACCATTAGCTACAAGTTTATCAACGCAGTCTTCTTTGGCTAGTTTACCGACTAATATTAAAGCGGCACATGATATGGATATACCTAATGATGTTAAAGATGTTGCTTTACCCTTAGGTGCTACCATGCATATGGAAGGATCCAGTTGTGGCGCTATATTAAAAATAGTATTCTTATTTGCTGTTTTTAATAAACCTTTTGTTGGTATGAATACTTATCTAATTGCTATTGCTATTGCTGTCTTAAGTGCTGTTGTTATGTCTGGTATACCAGGTGGTGGTTTAATAGGGGAGATGCTTATTGTATCGATATATGGTTTTCCATTAGAAGCTTTTCCTATTATTGCAACGATTGGTTGGTTAATAGATCCGCCTGCTACAGCTTTAAATGTATGTGGTGATGTTACAAGTTGTATGTTAGTATCTAGATTTATTGAAGGGCATAAAAAAAACAAGATTTAATCTTGTTTTTTCTTTATAACTTTAGTTAAGTCAGCACCTTCAAATGCTCTTAGTACTTCAACTGGTATAGCAAAGATAATTGTATTTGACTGATCTGAACTTAAGTCATTTAAAGTAGCTAAGGTTCTTAAGTGTAATGCACCAGGTGTTGTAGACATTATTTCAGCAGCTTTAGCTAAGTTTTGAGAAGCTTCAACTTCACCTTTAGCTTTAGTGATAACGGCAGCTTTTTCTCTTTCTGCTTCAGCGGCTTTAGCGATAACTCTTTTCATTTCCTCAGG
>JAEEGL015526759.1_pt1 | contig 15054 bp, 14 predicted proteins | sample 9134231 | NCBI WGS metagenome assembly JAEEGL01 (sample SAMN16246548, study PRJNA631951) | gut metagenome | biome: gut microbiome; feature: rumen; material: fiber-attached | host: Bos | place: Iran: Karaj | collected 2018-10 | reverse complement strand
CATTCCGTGTTCAACCTCTTGAAGAGGTAGTTCTCGCTGTCAATACTCAATGCCTCTGCTGTGATGGAAAGTGCCACCACCTCCAAATCGGAGAAGGTGGGAACGACACCACGTCGAGGGACATTTCCCTTCTCATTTACATGATTTCCTGCAAATTTCTTGCAGATCTCAAGAATTTTACCGAACTTTGTGACGAAGTTGCGCATATCTACGATAATAGTACTTAGTTGCTTAGACACCACTAAGATACTAAAAATCAATGACATGTGCAACTTTTTAAGCATAAATATTTTACAAATTTAATTCATCCAACAGGTATTTTTATGTTTGAGGTGTTAAAGCATATTCAAAAACTTTTGCCATATGAAAGCACTTAAATTATTCGGTTTTTTTGCAGCATTTGCTGCTGTTATTTCTTGTGGTGGTCCTACTTACACCACAGACTCTTATGTAGCAGAAGAGAGTGGTCTCAATATCCAGAAAATTACCGACGAAAGCAAAAATGCCGTAATTGGTAACACTTTCTCAAATGCACCCGCAAACTTTGCAAACTCTTCTATCGCCGGTTACAAGAAAGGTGGCATGTATTGGGGCACAGCCAAAGTTCTGAGCCTTTCTGACGATGGTCAGGAGCTTGGTTACCTTACAGTTTCCAACAGGCAGCGCAACGTAATGGTTCGCAAGGCTACAGCCGCCGGAAACAGCGTTCAGCGTACCTTCCGTGACGTTTACGACTTCAATCTTGGTCCGGACGGAAACATCTATTTCACAGACTTCGTAGGCAACGGCAAATGGCAGATTCACTCAGTTAATGCAAAGGCCGGCAGCGTAATGCGCCAGCTTACCAGCAACAATAACGACGAGAACCCTGTTCTTGCAAAGAACGGCCGCAGCCTGTTCTTCACCCGTCACGACAATTCAGGCGTTTCTATCTGGTGCCTTGACCTTGTGGACGGTACCATGACTTCCTGCGCCAAGGGCTACAACGTTTGCCCTATCGGCGATGGTAGCTCAGAGTTCCTTTGCACCCGCAACTCCGAAGAAGGCGTAAGCCAGATCTGGATGGTTAACTATATTACCGGAATCGAGACCCTTATCCTTGCAGATAAAGAGCGTGGCTTCTCTGCTCCTGCAATTTCTCCTGACGGCAAGTGGATTGCTGTTCAGGGCAGCTCAAAGAGCTCTAAGGGCAAGATCAAGAATCTTGACCTCTTTGCAGTAAGGATTGACGGAACACAGTTCATCCAGCTTACCTATCACCCGGCCATCGACTGCAACCCTGTATGGGGTGCTGACGGCAGGTCACTGTACTTCATTTCTTCACGTGGCTCTAAGGATAGGTCATTCAATGTTTGGAAAATGCGATTCAACCTTTAAAAACATTAACACTAACTTTATATCATTATGAAAAAAATCAAACTTATCGTTGCTGCATTGGCAGTATTTGCCTTTGGAACAACTGCATCCGCTCAGTATTGGGGCGAGGAAGAAGTAACTTCTTACATTTATGGTGGTTACAGCTCAATGAAGAGCGAGTCCAGCCTTAACGGTGTTCATATTGGTATCGGCGACCTGAGCCAGATCAATATGGGTAACATTTTCTGGGATTACAACATTGATATTTCATATCACTTCAAATCAGCGACCGGCGTGAAGGAAAAGGCTATTTCTTCTAAAATAGCTCTTGACCTGCTTTACAAGATTGACGCTTCAGATGATGCATTTGTATTCCCGTTCATCGGTATCGTAACCCGTGATTTCTGGTACGGAAAATCAAAAGTTGACGGAGTGGGTGACATTAAGTGGTTCTCTAAGAACGGACTTGATGCCAACAGGTATCAGGTTGGTTTCCAGGCCGGTGTTCACACCTTCATCGGCAGGTTTATGTTAAGGGCTGACTACGAGCTCTATCTTACCAAACTTGTCTCCGGTTCAAAAAAGATGAAAGGCTTCAACATCAGCGTCGGCTATCGCTTCTAAGGAGCATAGGCTAACGTAGCCACAGATATGCGGGGGACCTTGCGGTCTCCCGCTTTTCTGTATGCTTCCAGCAGCGCCTGCCTGCATGCAAACAACGTCGCCCCCGTAGTAAACACATCGTCAATAATCAACACATTACCTTCAAGCGTGGGAGGACACATTGCAATAAAGGAACTGGCAACGTTGGCGGCTCGTTGACTCTGGCTTAGCCGGGTCTGGCTCCCGGCGGTGCCTTTACGTAGCAGTATATCCGTACGCAACGGCGCGCCAAGGCAGCGCGCAACCTCCGCCGCAATCACCTCTGCCTGATTAAAGCCACGGTGACGCCGGCGCTTCCGGTGCAAGGGCACGGGGATTACAGCATCTACCGGCGGCAGGCCTCCGGCAAGAAGCTTCTCTCCAAGCATCCGGCCCAGCTGCCTGCCAAGAGGTATATTCCCGCCATATTTAAGAGCCGGCGTAAGGCTTTTGTAATTGCCCTGATAATAGAACAAGGCAACTGCCGTGGAATAGGGCTCGTACGGGGCGTCATCGTCCAAAGATTTTTGGATCCACTCGTTAAAGGAATCCGCCATTGGATTGCGCCGCCCCGGCACAAAGGGCGTAAAAGGCATATCGGCCAGGCAGTTAAGGCATATGTGCTGCTCGTTCTGAAGCAGCCTCTGCCCGCAAACCACGCATCGCCGGGGGATCATCAAATCACAAACGTTTGTGAAAACGTTTACAAAAAAAGGGACCGGATTAAATCCGATCCCTGATTCTGTATGTTTGCGAAGAAACATCTTACATGTTCATACCACCATCAACTTGGATAACCTGGCCGGAAACGTATGAAGACATGTCACTTGCAAGGAAGGTTGCAACATCTGCGATGTCTTCCGGGGTACCGCCACGACGGAGAGGAATCTTCTCCATCCACTCTTTGCGAACCTCTTCCGGCAGAGCCTGGGTCATTGCAGTCTCGATGAAACCGGGAGCAATTGCGTTTGCGCGGATGCCCTTGCGGCCCATTTCCTGACCGATGCTCTTTGCAAGAGCAATGAGGCCGGCCTTTGAAGCGGCGTAGTTAGCCTGAGCGGCGTTACCGTGAACACCTACAACAGAAGACATGTTGATGATGCTTCCGCCTTTCTGGCGCATCATGATAGGAACGCAAGCGTGGATGAAGTTGAAAGCAGACTTGAGGTTAACTGCAAGTACTGCATCCCACTGCTGCTCTGTCATCTTAAGCATGAGGCCGTCCTTGGTGATACCGGCATTGTTAACAAGAATATCAATAGCACCGAAGTCTGCCTTGATCTGCTCTACAACCTGGTGGGTCTCTTCAAAGTTGGCTGCGTTTGAAGCGTAAGCCTTAACCTTGTGACCGAAAGCTGCGATTTCGTCAACAGTCTTCTGTGCGTTTTCGTCAATGATAAGATCAGTGAAAGCTACGTCTGCGCCCTCTGAAGCGTACTTGAGAGCGATTGCTTTTCCGATTCCTCTGGCAGCTCCTGTGATGAGGGCTACCTTACCTTCTAAAAGTCCCATAATATGAAATTTTAACAGTTTTTTCTATTTAGTCTTGCAAAAATAACTTTAAACTCCTCAATTACAAAATATTTGGCTAATTTTGCAGTCCTTTTTGAAAAAGGACTCAAAAAAGAAACGTTTACCATGAGCGAAATCAGGAACAAAGACCTCTGGCAGTCCGGCCAGCTTAAAATTGACTGGGTGCGCGCCCATATGCCGCTTCTGAATGGCCTGGAGCAGGATTTCTCCAAGACCAAACCCTTCAGCGGGCTTAAGATCGCCCTCTCTGTTCACATGGAGGCCAAAACCGCCTACCTTTGCCAGGTGCTGGCAGCAGGCGGCGCCCAAATGTACGCCACCGGTTGCAATCCCCTGAGCACTCAGGACGATGTTGCTGCTGCCCTCGACCACAGCGGCATCAACGTATTCGCCCTGCATGCCGCTACTCCCCAGGAGTACGAGCACTGCCTTGAAAAGGTGCTGGAGATCGGCCCTAATATCATTATCGACGATGGTGGAGATCTTGTAAACCTGATGCTTACAAAGTTCCGTAAGCTGATTCCGGGAGTCATCGGCGGCTGTGAAGAAACCACAACCGGCATCATGCGCCTCCAGAGGCTCAATGATACAAAGGACCTGCCTTTCCCCATGGTTCTGGTGAACGATGCCAAATGCAAGCATTTCTTTGACAACCGTTACGGCACAGGCCAGTCAGTTTGGAACGGCATCAATCGTGCTACCAACCTTATTGTGGCCGGCAAGACCGTGGTCGTAGCAGGCTATGGATGGTGCGGCAAAGGCGTAAGCATGCGCGCCAAGGGCCTGGGTGCCAAGGTTATCGTGACAGAGGTAGATCCTGTCAAGGCCATCGAGGCAGTGATGGACGGCTTCCAGGTAATGACAATGGTGCAGGCCGCTCCTCTTGGAGACCTGTTTGTTACCGTTACCGGCTGCGACGACGTTATTACAGAAAAGCATTTCGCCCTTATGAAGGACGGAGCCATTCTTTGCAATGCAGGCCACTTTGACTGTGAGGTTGATGTCGCCTGGCTGGAGGCATCGGCAGTAAGCAAGGTTCCGGCCCGTGAGAACATAAAGGCATATAAACTTGCAAGCGGCAAGACTCTTTACGTCATCGCCGAAGGCCGTCTGGTAAACCTGGCTGCAGGCGACGGCCATCCGGCAGAAATCATGGACATGTCATTCGCCATTCAGGCCCTCAGTGCCAAATATCTGGCAGACAATCGTACCGAAACCCGCGACCGTGGGGACATGCTGCTGAATGTTCCTGAAGAAATTGATCAGGCCGTGGCAATGCGCAAACTGGCAGCCTGGGGCATCAGCATCGACGTCCTTACAGAAAAGCAGAGACTTTATTTATACGGAAAATAAACTCCTCAAAAATCATAACAACTCAAAATGAAACTTATACCTGTTTACGCCTGGAAAAAGGGTCTTCACGTATTTGAGACCAAACAGGAGCGCTTTATCAAGAAGCCTTGGGCCCAGGGAGTCATCCTCCTGGCCTGTGTGGTTGTGGCAATGCTCCTGGCCAACCTCTCCTTCACCCGCGACGCCTACAAAGAGGTTCTTGAGACCACTCTTTCAATAAGGATTGGTACTCTGGAATTCCCTCACGGAATGACCGTAGAGAAGTTCATCAACGATATCCTGATGGTTGTGTTCTTCTTCACGGTGGGTCTTGAAATCAAGCGCGAGGTTGCAAAAGGTGAGCTCAGCAGCCGTCAGAAGGCTATCATGCCTATCATTGCGGCCTTTGGCGGAGTTGCAGTACCGGCCCTTATCTATACTCTTGTCAATGCAGGTTCTGCATCTGCCAGTGGTTGGGGAATCCCTACTGCCACTGATATAGCCTTCGCGGTTGGTATATTGTCCATCCTGGGCGACAAAGTGCCTATTTCATTGAAGATATTTTTAACGGCCCTGGCTATTGCCGATGACCTCATAGCCATTCTTGTGGTGGCTCTGTTCTACGGTGGAAACATAAACCTCGGCCTGCTTGGCATAGCTGTAATTCTCATTATCGTTGTTCTGATAATGAACAAGTTAGGTGAGAAGAGGATGATATTTTACATCATTCCGGCCATCGCAATTTGGATACTATTCTACTATTCCGGCATCCATGCAACCATGTCCGGTGTTGTAATGGCCTTCCTTATTCCGATGACTCCCCGTTATACCAGGGAATACTATTATCACAAGCGCGACCGTTACCGTCTCATGCTTCACAAGTACGAGGATGTCTGGGACGAGGACGGCTTCCCCAACGGTCCCCAGAGGCATATTCTTCGCCAGCTTAGCAAGACTTCACGCAACTGCATCGGCATGAGCTACCGTCTTGAGCATGCTCTTGGCACCTGGGTTAACTTCATTATCATGCCTATCTTCGCACTTGCGAATGCGGGCGTTACCATTCCCAGCCTTGAGTACTTCAATGTATTCAACTTTGATCCGGCTCTTGGCAGCGTGAGCATGGGTGTATTCCTTGGCCTGCTGCTTGGCAAACCTATCGGTATTACCCTTGCTTCTTTCATTGCTGTTAAGGCTAAGGTTGGCGCCATGCCGGCAAAATCCAACTGGAAGATGCTGTTTGCAGTGGCTTGCTTGGGTGGTATCGGCTTCACCATGTCCATCTTTGTGGATACGCTTTCATTCGGAGATCACCCGGAGGTTGCAACTCAGCTGCGCGACATGGGTAAGGTTGCCGTGCTGATGGGCTCCTTGTGCGCCGGCATCCTGGGCAGTGTCCTTGTTGGTATGTTCCACAAGACCAAGACTTTGGATTAAGGAATATTTTTCGTACATTAGCGATATGAAAAGTTTTCGTATCGCACTATGTATCTGCATCTTGGCTTTGGCATTACCGGCCATGGCAGACAATAATCCGCTTGCCTCTGAAGGGGCGACGGTGATTGAAGGAAATGCACGCTTTACCGTTCTTACAGACCGGCTGGTCCGCATGGAATGGTCCGCAGACGGCAAGTTCGAAGATCGCGCTTCGCTTGCAATTGTAAACAGGAATCTTCCTGTTCCGGCATTTACCGTATCCCGCAAAGGCGGAAATCTTATCTTGAAAACTAAACGGCTCACCCTGCAGTACAAGGCAGATGGCGGGCCGTTTTCTGCAGATAATCTGGAGGCCAGCTTCAAGGTGAACGGTAAAACCGTGCGGTGGTATCCCGGCCTTGAAGACAAAGGCAATCTTATGGGTACGGCACGCACACTGGACGGCTGTGCCGGCCCTGATTACATCAATCACAGCGACCCCATGGAGAAGGGCATACTATCCCGCGACGGCTGGGCTGTCATTGATGAAAGTACCCGTCACCTTTTCCAGGAGGATGATTCCGACTGGGGCTCGTGGGTGACCTGCCGTCCGGAAGGGGAGCGTCAGGACCTGTATCTTTTTGCTTACGGTCACGATTACAAGGCCGCCCTGGCGGATTATGCCAAGGTTGCCGGCCGCATGCCTCTGCCTCCTAAATATGTCTTCGGCTACTGGTGGAGCAAGTATTGGCCCTACACGGACGACGAGTTCCTGGCCCTTGGCCGCGAGTTCCGTGAAAGGAAGCTGCCCATCGATGTTATGGTTATCGATATGGAGTGGCATGAAACCTGGCCGGACGCCGCCCGCCGCAAGGTTCGCGACGACCACGGCAACGGTCTTGGTTGGACAGGCTATACCTGGAACCAGGACTTGATTGCAGACCCGGAGGGCTTTTTGAACGAGGTCCACAGCATGAATCTTAAGACCTCATTGAACCTTCATCCAGCTGTTGGCATCATTCCAAGAGAGAAGGTGTACAATGCCTTTGTGAAGGATTATCTGTCCCGTACGGACGATTATGACGGCCCTGAGGGCTATGTTTACAAGGGTGGCGAGGATGTCTGGCATGGCCCTGCCAAGCCCGGATATCATGCTTCCGTGCCCTATCGTCTTGATCAGCGTGCCTGGGCCGATGCATACTTCAATTCAGTGATTCATCCGCTGGAGAAGCAGGGCGTCGATTTCTGGTGGCTGGACTGGCAGCAGTACAAGCTTAGCCGCTATGTGCCGGAGCTTAGCAATACCTTCTGGGCTAACCATATTTTCTTTAACGACAAAGTGCGTATGGCTCGCGGGAAAGCACCTCAGGATGCGCCCAGACCTATGATTTATCACCGTTGGGGCGGCCTTGGAAGCCATCGCTACCAGATAGGTTTCTCCGGGGATACGCAGATTAAGTGGGAGGTTCTTGGCTACCTGCCGGAGTTCACGGCAACTGCTTCCAACGTGCTGTACGGCTATTGGGGCCACGACCTTGGCGGCCACTGGGAAAAGCCGGAAAGGCCTACGGATCCGGAAATCTTTACCCGTTGGCTGCAGTACGGAGTTTTCTCTCCCATCTTCAAGACCCACAGTACCCGCAGCGAGCTTTTTGAACGTCGTATCTGGATGTTCCCGGAGCATTACGAGTATATGAAAGCTGCTCTGGAGCTGCGCTACGCCCTGAGCCCTTATATCTACGATATGGCCCGTGAGGCTTATGACACTGGAGTTTCGCTTTGCCGTCCGCTGTACTATGAGTATCCGGAAAGGGAGGAGGCATATACCTGGAAGCAGGAATACTTCTTTGGAAACAATATCCTTGCAGCCACAATCTGCGAGCCGATGGGCCCGGATGGAACGGCCCGCCGCGATGTTTGGCTGCCATCAGGCTGCGATTGGTACGATATGGCCCATCACAAGTTGCTTAAGGGCGGAACGGTGCAGAAGCTTACCTATAGCATCGACCAGAATGCCTGGTTCGTGAAGGCCGGTGCCATTATTCCGATGGCCCGGGAGGGTATCCAGGACCTGCAGACCCCGTCCAACGAATGGCGCATCTACATTGCTCCCGGTAAAGGCAGTAGCAACTATGTGCATTACGAGGATGACGAGGTCTCACAGGCTTATCCGAATCAGTTTGCCACAACAATTATTACAAATGTGGCTTTCGGCCGCGGTGCCAGGATTGTCGTTGGCGCCCGTAATGGCAGCTATGCCGGCATGCCGGAAACCCGCCGCGTGAAGATTATCCTGGGCGGCTTGGACCGTTGCCCTGCCAGCGCTATGCTTGCCGGACAGACTCTGGAATGCACCTACGATTCCACTACACGCGAAGCTACTTTGACGCTTCCCGAACATCCTGCTAATCAGGATGTTATCGTTGAGGTGAAGTATTAGACCCTGGGCTTATACCAGGGAAACCGGGGCGGTGTGATGGGCGAAGGCCTCTGCTGCGAAGCAGCGGCATTCTATGCCGCGGAAACGCTCCATGGGGTCGTGCCAGTCACGCATCAGATCTTCCAGATTCTGGCTGACGTGGCAGTAGCAGGCCTTGTATTTCTGATCGCGGACGGATCCGATGTCCACCCAGTCCGTGGGGTGGAACATCTGGGTCTGTGTGCCGCTCATAACCTCGAAGTAGTATAGCTCAAAGTAGCGGTCAAGCCTGCGCCAGGCGTCTACTACAAGACTTCCACATATGGCGTGGTCCCGATGGCCGTCAATGGGCCAGTGGGTCAGGACGATGTCCGGTTTCTCGCTGTCAATCAGCTCTCGCATTTCCTTATAGCGCTGCAGATTGATTTCTGTGTTGCCATCGATCTGGTCCATGAAAATGTGGCGTGCTCCGGTGACCTTGCAGGCAGCCTCGGCTTCCTTAACCCTTATTGCGGCGGCCTCGGCGTGGGTTTTGCCGGGGATGCCGGCCTCGCCGCGGGTAAGGTAAACACATACGACTTCGTGACCTGCGGCGGTAAGAAGGCACATTGTGCCGCCGGCGCCGGTTTCGGGGTCGTCGGGATGAGCGCCAATAACCAGTATCTTGCGCTTTTTAAACTCTTTGCCGGTCTTGTCCTTGGCAAATAGGGGAATACCCAGAACCGACATTGCTGCGGCACTTCCGGCCGCTTTAATCATTTCCCGTCTATTCATAAGCGTCTATCTTTCAGGTGATAATACATTGTTAACAGGCCAGCTCAGAGCCTTCTTCAGCTTGAATTCCGCTGTGGCCCTGATATCCTGTACGGATGAACCAAAACGGATAGAATATCTGCCGGAAGCGGCTTCCCAGGCGCTTGTAGCCTCGTTAAAGGAAGCCAGTTCGTAGTTACTTACCTTAAGAGTCAGCGTCTGACTTTCTCCGGGCTTAAGTTCCTTTGTCTTTGCAAAGGCCTTAAGTTCGCAGGCGGGCTTTTCAAGGCCGCCCTCAGGAGCGCTTACATAAAGCTGAACAACCTCTTTGCCTGCAACGGACCCCTTATTTGTGACAGCAATGGTAGCCTCGAAACCATCGGCAGTAGCCTTAATGGCAAGGGTAGAATACTCGAATGAAGTATAGCTCAGGCCGTAACCAAATGGATAGGAAACCTCTGCGCCACGGGTGGCGAAGTGGCGGTAGCCCACCCAAATGCCTTCCTCATATTTGGTGTATTCGAAGTCTTTCTTGACTCCGCGTGCGTGGAAGAGGTTCCAGTCGTACGGGAAATTCAGGGATGAGGGATGGTCCTGATACTTAACCGGGAAGGTCATGGGCAGTTTGCCGGACGGACTTACTTTGCCTGTCAGGATGTTTGCAATGGCATTTGCGCCCTCCTGACCGGGAGACCAGGGCAGCAGGATGGCATCGACAAGACCCTTCCATGAAGCGGTTTCAATAACGCCGCCGATGTTCAGCACTACGACAACCTTTTTGCCCAGGGCATGATACTCTACACTCAGGTCCCGGATCAGGTCACGCTCGGCTTCCGTTAGTTCGAAGTCTCCATTAATATTGCGGTCTGCACCTTCTCCGGCATTGCGGCCAAGGACGTAGATTGCCATGTCGTTTGCCGCAGCTTGCTCGTGGATGGCAGAAAGCGGAACGGCTATCTCCTTGACTTTTGCCTGTGCCCATCCGTGGTTCAGGCGGTTCTCTGCCTTCTTGTAATTAACATATGTTCGGTTGAAGTCTGCCAATGTATTGTCAAGGGTGAAGCCTGCCTTGATCAGGGCGTCTTCCATATTTACGACATAGGCTTTGTTCACTTCTCCGGAACCGGTGCCTCCGGCTACGAAGTCTATGGATGTAACGCCGTACAGGGCTACTTTTTCAGTGCCTTTGAGTGGCAGGCATGCATTGTCGTTTTTAAGAAGGACGATTGATTCCTCTGCGCCTTTGAGTGCTACTTTTGCGTGTGCGGCAAGGTCTGGTTTGTTAGTGAAGTTGTAGCCATTGAACTTTGGAGTGCGGATTATGTAATTGAGCATATTGCGCACGTTCCGGTCAAGTTCTTCCTTACTGATGCTGCCGTCCTGGACTGCTGCAATGATGCGATCAACCTCGTTCTGGCGGCCGGGCTCCATAAGGTCGTTGCCGGCTTTGGCGCTCTTGACTGTGCCCTCTTTGTTGCCCCAGTCAGTCATTACGATGCCGTCAAAGCCCCATTCTTTTTTAAGGATGGTGGTCAGCAGGTCGTAGTCCTGCTGAGTATAGTTGCCGTTAAGCTTGTTGTAAGAGGACATTACTGTCCAGGGTTTGCCTTCCTTGATTGCGATTTCGAAGTTCTTCAGATACAGTTCCCGCAGTGCCCTCTGACTAACTATCGAGTTGTTTTCAAGACGGTTTGTCTCCTGATTGTTGGTCGCGAAATGCTTAACAGAGGTGCCTACGCCGTTGCTTTGAATGCCGCGAACATAGGCGGCTGCCATTTTTCCGGACAATAGGGGATCCTCTGAAAAATACTCAAAATTTCGGCCGCAAAGCGGGTTTCTATGCAGGTTAACACCCGGGGCCAGAAGCACATCCACACCATACTCCAGAACTTCTTCTCCAATTGCTTTGGTGACGGTTTCAACAAGGTCTGTGTCCCACGAACTTGCAAGCAGGGTGCCTATGGGCATGCCGGTTGCGTAGTAGGTTTTACTGTCGCCCTCGCGTGTGGGCCTTATACGCAGGCCGGCGGGTCCATCGGCAAGAACGGTAATAGGGATGCCAAAGCGGTCTATGCCGCAGGTATAACCGGCGGCGCCGGGAACCAGCGACGACCTTACGCCTACAAGAAGGCTGGCCTTCTCTTGCAGAGTCATTGCATTAATGACGTCGTCAATGTTGTCCTTGGTCAGTTTTGGCTGCGCCATGGCGGCAATAGTCATTATTGCCGCAGCGATGGTAAGGATGGCTTTTTTCATATACCAAAGTATTTAGTTATAGCATGTATAATGTTTTCTCTTGCGACGTCTTTGCGGAGCGATGTTGCTATGTCCTGTCCTTCCGGGGCGGCCTGCAACAGGGCTTCGAAGCCCATATCATCCAGCTGCGGGCAGTGGTTGACTTTGCCGGCTACAAGGATGGCGGGGACGCCGTTTGCTTTGGCGTGTCTGAGCACGGCTGCTGCGGTTTTGCCCTTGGGCGTCTGGTTGTCTGCGCGGCCTTCGCCGGTTATGACAAGGTCTGCGTCTTTCAGGTGTTTGTCAAAGCCGATAGCCTCCAGTACCATCTCTGAGCCGCTTTTAAGCTCTGCGCCTAGGAAGGCTTTCAAGGCGCCGCCAAGGCCTCCTGCTGCACCTGCGCCGGCAAGGTCACGGATGCTTACTCCGGTGCATTCCATAACTTTTTGGGCGAAGTGTTCCATGCCTTGTTCCAGCTTGGGGATGTCGCCGGGCCGCGCTCCTTTTTGCGGGGCAAATACGGCCGCGGCTCCTTCTGGGCCGCAGAAGGGTGTGTTTACATCGCAGGCTACGGTGAAGTTTGCCAACTTAATTGCGGGGGTCAGGTGGCTAAGGTCAATGCTTTCTACGGCCTCTAAGTCGCAGCCTCGGCCCGGGAGTTCATTGCCTTGGGCGTCGCGGAATATGGCTCCCAGGGCGTACATCATGCCCATACCGCCATCGTTGGTGGCGCTGCCGCCGATGCCTATGTAAAAGTTGGTGCAGCCCCTGTCTAGGGCGTCCAGAATTAGTTCTCCGGTGCCGAAGGATGATGTTTTTAGGGGGTTCCTTTCTGCCGGGGACAGAAGTGGGAGTCCGCTTGCGGCGGACATTTCTATGATTGCTGTTTGGCTTCCGTCAATGCTTGCGATTCCGTATTGTGCCGTGATGGGGCGTCCCAGAGGGTCGGATACTGTGGCTGTTACCAGGTTCCCGCCAAGGGCTTCGGTCACAGCTTCCGCCGTTCCCTCACCTCCATCTGCTACTGCCACCTTTGTTACGTTCAGGCTGTCGGCAGGCAGGGTGACGGACCCCCTTCCGCCCTTCGGGCTCCCTCCCCCTAGCCGTGGGTGGCACGACCTTTCACCCTGCCCACCGGCAGCCTGAAGGCCCGCCTCGACGGCATCGGCCACTTCGGCCGACGTCAAAGAACCTTTAAAGGAATCGGAAGCAATGACAATCTTCATCAGTCGCCGTAAGGATTGGCGTTATCCCACTCTTTAAGCTCATCCCCATGACGGCTGACGCAATGCAGGAATATCTTATACTTGCTTTCATCGTCCAGCGTACCCCACCAATTGGTGCAGCCCGGATAATGCGCAAGGGATTCGTCAATCTTGCCGTCGGCGGAAGCCTTTGTCAGGCCTTTCGTTGCAATTCTTTCTTTCTCTGAAACTGGAAGTGATGACCACCAGATATTAAGGTCAACGTCTTTCATAACTCTCTGTATTGGTTAATAATCAAGTGTTTACGGGTCAAGAGGATCGAACCAGGCAGCTACCTGTGTACAATCCGGATTGGGGATAAATTCTACTTCCCGGGGGCTTAAACGCTCTCCGTAGGTGCATGGGATCAGTCCCATCTCCCTGGTGCAAACGCCACGGAACCAGTCGCCGCAGGCATAGTCGATATGCGACGTTCCGGAGGTGATAATGCCGGGCTTGTCAGTGGGAATGCCCTGCTCCAGCATTATTCGTACGGTGTTGCGTATGTTGGTAGTGGTATGGCGTGCATGGGGCTCTGCAATTAGGGCGGATTCCGGAAGGCCCCAGGTTTCCATTAGGTATTTCTTCATTTCGAAGGCCTCTGAATACGGGGTTAAGTAGGGATGAACCCTGCCGCCGCTAAGCACGATGAAGGGTGCTTTGCCTTCTTTGTACAGCATTGCTGCATATTGCGCCCTCAGGCGGCTCTGGGCACTGATCGGCTCGCCCGGCCTTTCCGGTCCTGCACCAAGAACCAGAATCAACGTATATGGATATTTGCTCCAATCTGTGTTCTTGATTGCATCGTATGCTGCTTTGTTGATGCCGTCTGCCATGGGCTCAAAGTCGGCTGGCTCGTTTCGGCCGTTTGCGTCCAGCCAGTCCATTGCCGTTTCCAGGGTTACGGCGTAAAAAGGCCCGTCCTTTGCGGCCTTAAGCACGTTGGTGCGAACATGATCCCGCACATACTTGATTTCATTGCCTTTTTGGTCGAAGCGGGTAGAGTCGATTTTGGCGTAGTGGGGCTTGATGCCCAGTGCGTAGGTGTTGATTATCAGGTTCATAGCAGCTGCATCGGTTTCCCATGCAATCCTGATTGCGGTGGAGTCCGGTGCATCGGCGGCAATGCGGTATTTGCCTTCGGCGCGAAGGCTCTTTATGAAGGTTTCTGCCTGTGGCGTAAGTTCCTTAAGGCGGGCCGCCACTGCGGCAATTTCTTCATCAGAGAACTTTGCAAGTGTGGGGGAGAGGCTATTATCTTCTTCCTGAAGCTGTGCTTCGAATTTTTCTTTGCCGATGCTGGCCAGGACCTCATCTTTGACAATGGCGTCCGGGGCTGCTGTCTGCAGGGCATATACCAGCGGCAGGGCCTTTTGCAGGATTATTTCACGTTGGGGAATCTGGGCCGCATTTGTTTTGTTGTCCTGCTTTGGACAACATGCTGCAAGAATAGCGCAGCAGGCGGATATAATCAGAAAGTAAACCCTTGGTTTCATGGCAAATCCAATTCGTTTCCCAAATATAATTCAAATTTGCTGAATTAAAAAGAGCTTGCTATCTTTGTGCTCGCAAATTACCCATTTGCACCCCTCCCGCCTTGGTGGTGGAATGGTAGACACGAGGGACTTAAAATCCCTTGGACCGCAAGGTCTGTACGGGTTCGAGTCCCGTCCGAGGCACAAAAAGAGCAGCGTAACACGCTGCTCTTTTTGCGCCAGATATCTTATGAATGAGGGGGCGTTCCCCCTCAAACTCCCCTGGGTCGCTTCGCTCCGAAAAACGGTCTTTCACCAAATTTGGTTGCATTTGGTCACGGTTTCCGTTCATTATTTGAATACACCGCTGGATTATATCAACCACTTGATAGACAAATCCTTCAATAGCCATCAAGAATACACAATAGCCACAAGTCTTCTAGCTCCCGTCCGAGGCGCAAAAAACAGTTTGAACTGTTCGGTATTGCCGAATAGTTCATTTGCTTTTTCTACGAGGCCTATAACCGTCAACGTAATCACTTGTTTTGATATCGGGATCAAGTTCTTCCCCTGCAGAATCATTAAGGTATTGGGGACGGGAAGATACAGGTGAGCCGTATCCGTGAACATATGTAAGGGCCGATTTGAT
>JAEEGL012209561.1_pt1 | contig 15054 bp, 14 predicted proteins | sample 9134231 | NCBI WGS metagenome assembly JAEEGL01 (sample SAMN16246548, study PRJNA631951) | gut metagenome | biome: gut microbiome; feature: rumen; material: fiber-attached | host: Bos | place: Iran: Karaj | collected 2018-10 | reverse complement strand
CTTAATGCCGAGTCAGTAAACGTATTCACACGTAAAAGAGACGACTATACGGCTCTTGAGACTGAGATCGAGAGCGCTATGCAGGAAGGAATCAGATTCACAACGCTTTTAAGCTTCCTGCACCTTGAAGAGGACAAGAATAATCCGGGACAGCTCTCGGCTGTATGGCTTCAGCCTGAGATTGTAGGCGAGTACGACGAGTTCGGATTCGTTAAGACTGAGCATTCCAGCAAGTATCCGTACAGATTTAAGTGCGACTACCTCATCATGGGCGTAGGCCAGAGATGTGATGTAGCCGTGTTCGAAGAGGCCGGAATACCAACTAACAGAGGAAGAATCCTTGCAGATACGGCATGCATGATCGAAGGCAAGGAGAAGTTCTTCTCCGGAGGTGACTGCGTTACAGGTCCTTCAACAGCTATCAATGCCATCGCGGCAGGTCAGGTAGCAGCTTACAACATCGATGAATTCCTGGGCTATCACCATAAGCTTGCCTGTGATGCCAAGGCTCCGACTCCCATGCCGAACAAGTGCATTCCTACGGGAAGAGCCGAGATCGAGGAGAGAGATCCTTACGAACGTAAGAAGGACTTCCTGCATGTTGAAGAGGACATGACTGTCGAAGAGGCAGTTAGAGAGTCCGGAAGATGCTTAAGATGTGACTACTACGGCTGCGGCTGTATGGAAGGAGGCAGAGCTCCATGGTAAATATTACTGTTGACGGCAAGGCCTTTAGTGTACACGAGAACAGCACGATCTTAGAAGCGTGCAGAAGTAACGGAATCAACATTCCCACACTTTGCTACTTAAAGCAGATCAATGAGATCGGATCATGCAGACTTTGTATGGTAGAGATCGAAGGTTATAAGAACCTGTTCGCATCATGCAGAACCAACGTTAAGGAAGGAATGGTAATCACCACGAATTCCGACAAGCTTACAGAGTACAGGAAGCATATGCTGGAGCTTATCCTGTCAAACCATGCTGTAGACTGCCTTAACTGTGCGAGAAACGGCTTCTGTGAGCTTCAGCAGCTGTGTAATGAGTACGATATCAAGGATACCAAGATACAGGGATCCAGAAGACATATCGAGGGTAAGCTCCCTAAGCTTGAGGATAATCCTTACCTGGCTTACGATCCCAGCAAGTGCATTCACTGCTACCGCTGTATCAGTGCCTGCAACAAGGCCGCAGTAAACGGCACACTTCAGGCTGGAAGAAGCGGATTGTTCCGCACCATTGAAGCACCTTTTGGCGAGGACTGGAAGGAAACTGGATGTGAGTCCTGCGGTAACTGCGCAGCAGCTTGTCCTACAGGAGCTCTCACATTGAAAAGGAAGCGCAAGTACAGAAGCTGGGAGACAAAGAAGATACTCACAACTTGTCCTCACTGCGCTACCGGCTGCCAGTTCTACCTTATCGTTAAGGACAACAAGATTGTTGATACCGAAGCCTATGACGGACCTTCGAATCACGGACTTCTGTGCGTAAAGGGAAGAAGCGGAAGCTTCGACTTCGTGCATTCTCCTGACAGAATCACGACTCCCCTTATCAAGAACAAGGAGACCGGCAAGTTCGAGCCTGCATCATGGGATGAGGCAATCTCCTATACGGCTAAGAAGCTTATGGAGATAAAGGAGAAGTACGGCAATGAGTCATTAGCGGGATTCGCCTGCTCGAGATCTGCCAACGAGGACATCTACATGGTCCAGAAGATGGTAAGAACGTGTTTCGGCAATAACAACACCGATAACTGTGCCAGAGTATGTCACTCAGCAACGGTAGCAGGGCTTGCGAAGACGTTGGGCTCCGGTGCCATGACGAACCCGATCTATGACATAACTCATGATGTTGATGTGATCTTGCTCGTCGGTTCCAACCCTGAGGAAGCTCATCCTGTAGTAGGAATGCAGATCCGTCAGGCTGTTAAGAACGGCACAAGACTTATCGTTGTTGATCCGAGATCCATTGGTCTGTCCAAGAATGCTGATATTCATCTTAAGCTTCGTCCCGGTACTAACGTTGCTTTTGCCAACGGCATGATGCATGTCATTATCAAGGAAGGTCTTACGAACGAGGAGTACATCAAGGAGAATACAGAGGACTACGAGAAGATCGTGGAACTCGTTAAGGACTACACGCCTGAGAAAGTGGGAGAGATCTGCCACATCGATCCCGATAAGATCGTAGAAGCTGCAAGAATGTATGCGAAGGCAGATAAGGCGCCTATCATTTACTGCCTTGGCGTAACGGAGCACTCCACAGGTACTGAAGGCGTTATGAGCTTAAGCAACCTTGCTCTACTTACAGGTAAGCTTGGAAGATCCGGATGCGGTGTTAACCCGTTAAGAGGCCAGAACAACGTCCAGGGCGCTTGCGATATGGGTGCGCTTCCTACAGACTTCCCGGGCTACCAGAAGGTGGATAACGATGAAGTAAGAGCCAAGTTCGAGAAGGCATGGGGCGTATCGCTTAATCCTAAGCCCGGTCTTAAGGCGACAGATGTATTCCCGGCTGCTATTAAGGGCGATATCAAGGGCCTTTATATCTGCGGTGAGGATCCGATTGTTACCGATCCTGATACAGAACACATCAAGAAGGCATTAACTAGTCTCGACTTCTTCGTAATCCAGGAGTTGTTCATGACCAAGACTGCCGAGTATGCTGACGTAATTCTTCCTGGTGTAAGTTATGCCGAGAAGGAAGGTACATTCTCGAATACTGAAAGAAGAGTTCAGCGTATACGCACAGCAGTTAAGCTTGAAGGTGATGCAAGACTTGATACTGATATCATCATCGACCTTATGAATGCCATGGGCTATCCTCAGGAAAGACTTACGGCATCGCAGATCATGGATGAGATCGCATCAGTAACACCGAGCTTCGCAGGTATCTCTTATGAGAGATTGGACAGCGGAGAGTCACTCCAGTGGCCTTGTAAGGATAAGGAACATAAGGGTACACCGATCATGCACGTGGGTCACCCAGCAAGAGGTAAGGCTTTGTTCTATCCTGCAGAATATAAGGCTTCTCAGGAGCTTCCTGATGATGAGTATCCGTTCTTCCTTACAACGGGACGAATCCTTTATCAGTACAATGCTGCTGCAATGACAAGCCGTTCAGAAGGTCTTATGGAGATCGCAGGAGAAGGCTTTATTGAGATTAACTATAAGGATGCCGAGAGACTCGGTATCAAGAACGGCGAGAGAATCAACGTAGAGAGTAGAAGAGGTAAGATCACAGCTACTGCACGAGTAGGTCGCAAGGTATCACAAGGTGAGACCTGGATGCCTTTCCACTTCCCGGATTCACCCGTTAATACTCTAACGAATGCAGCACTTGATGACTTCGCACGAATCCCTGAGTACAAGGTTTGTGCGGTCAACATCAGTAAGATCTGAGGATTAATCGGTAATGACCTCAGGCGCGAATGAGATATATGAAGTAGAAGACGCTATAAGAGCCATTACAGATGGCCTGTCTTCGATTACTCAAAGTGAACTTGTATCGTTGAAGAATTCCTCCGGCAGGATACTGTCGGAGGATATTACTGCACCCATATCGGTCCCGTCATTCCCGAAGTCTGCGATGGACGGCTATGCCGTAAGATCTGAAGATATCGCTGCTGCTTCTTCGGATAATCCCGTTAAGCTTAAAGTTATCGCATCCATAATGGCAGGCGACAGGATACCCGAAAGCGTTAAGACTTCGACCGATGTAAGTAATACTGCCGTCAGGATAATGACGGGAGGTATCGTGCCTGATGCATACGATACGGTAATCCGTCAGGAAGATACTGATTATGGTGAAGACATAGTATCTATAAGGAAGTCCCAGGCTTCATTTGTTAATTACTGTAAAGTCGGTGAGGACGTAAAGGAGGGTGCACTTGTTCTTAAGAGGGGAACTTTCATAGGAAGAGCTGAAGCCGGTATTATCGCAAGCCTTGGAATCTTCGAAGTAAACGTTCTTCGTAAGATAAGAGTGTCGCTTATAAGTACCGGTTCGGAGATTGTCGATGTCGGTGAGCCCTTATCGGAGGCAAAGATCTATAACAACATTTCTTACATGATAGGCGCTTCTATATCAAAGCCTTCGTTCGAATATGCTTATACTTGTGTTCCTGATGACATAGAGAAGATCACTGAAGCCATCAGGTCAGCTGAATCTTCTTCAGACATCGTCATCACAACAGGCGGCGTATCTGTAGGTAAGAAAGATTTTCTTCCTGAAACTATAGAAGCGGTTGGAGCAGTAAAGAAATTCTCATGTATTAACATCAAGCCCGGTTCTCCTACGATTGGAGCAAACTTAAACGGCACGGTGCTTCTTTGCCTGTCCGGCAATCCTTATGCGGCGGTTGCAAACTTCGACCTTTACTTCGGCAATATTATCGCTGCGATAACAGGCTGTGACGCATTCGTTCCTTCACGAGAGAAGGCGATTCTTCGAAGCGAATTCAGAAAGCCCTCGAATGTAAGAAGACTTGTAAGAGCATATGTAAGATCGGGTGAAGTTACGATACTTAACAAACATCAGGAATCATCCGTACTCTCAAGTTTCTTAGGAGCTAACTGCTATATCGATATCCCGTGCGGAACGAATATAAATGAAGGCGATACCGTAGATATAATGCGAATCCCGGAGGCGTTATTATGATCGTTTCCAAGGTTCGTTACAGCGTAGGAATCTTAGCAGGCGGCAAGAGCTCGCGCATGGGGAAGAACAAGGCTCTTCTTGAGTATGAGTCTAAGACTTTCATAAGCAGGATAATTGAGCAGTTCGAAGGTCAGGAGATAATCCTTTCTGAAGCGTACGACAATGAGTACGATATCCCCGGAATCAAGACGGTGACCGATGAGAATGAGGACATCGGTCCTATTGAAGGAATAAGGCAGATCCTTAAGGCATCGACTAACGAGTATGTATTCATATGCGCATGTGACATGCCTTTCATCACATCTAAGATCGCAGATTATTTATCTGAATTTATCTCGTCCGATTACGACTGTTACGTCATTACGGATGAGGACAGGATGCATCCTTTATGTGCGATCTATTCGAAGAAGATAATACCTGTCATTGAAGAGCTTATCGCGAGGAAAGACTATAAGTTAAGGCTTATTCTCGACAACACGAGAACTAAGCTTATAAGTCTTGAGAACACGAACTTCGATAAGAAGACAGTAAGAAATGTAAATACCATAGAGGAGTATAACGAACTTAAGCTTCCCGTTATCTTCGCTGTCTCAGGATTCAAGGACAGCGGTAAGACGTGGCTTATAGTCGAGCTTATAAATGAGTTCATTAAGGACGGCTTCACTGTCGGCGTGATCAAGCACGACGGCCACGACTCCATCGCGGAAACAGAAGGAACTGACACATATAAGTACGGTAATGCAGGTGCCAAGATTACGGCAGTTTATTCTGACTCGAAGTATGTGATAAGTTCCGGGGAGAAGACGGATCCTGAGGTTCTCATTAACTACATGAAGAACATGGAGAATACTCCTGACATAATCATCCTCGAAGGCTTTAAGCATTCTTCCTATCCCAAGGTAATACTTGAGAAGGAAGGCGAAAAGTTCCCTTATGGAGAGCACACTAACGCCATCGTTAAGATCGCCGGCAGATGCGACCGTGACAAGGTTGCATTCATTTACGACCAGGTAAAAAAGAAATTCGATCTTTAACAGAAGGTTTTTATGAAACTCATCAATACTACCGAGGCCGTAGGACACATTCTGTGCCACGACCTGACGCGCATAATTCCCGGTAAAGAGAAGGGCGCAGCTTTTCGAAAAGGACATGTGGTCACCGAGGAAGACATACCCGAGCTTCTTGCCATGGGTAAGGAGCACCTTTACGTGTGGGAGATGAACGACGGCATGCTGCACGAGGACGAAGCAGCACAAGTGCTCTCGGATATCACCGTGGGAAAAGCACAGAATATGACGCGCACCGAGCCCAAGGAAGGAAAGATAGAGATTATGGCTTCCGAAGACGGTCTTCTTAAGATAGACCGCGAGAAGCTTGACCTCATTAATTCCATGGGCGAACTTATGATAGCGACGGTGCACGGAGACTTCCCTGTGAAGAAAGGCGATAAGCTTGCAGGCACAAGGATAATTCCTCTTTCTATCTCCAAGGAGAAGATGGAGGAAGCAAAGCGAATCGCAGGTGATGAGCCGATACTTTGCATCCTTCCCATAAAGAAGGTTAAGTACGGCATTGTCACGACAGGAAACGAAGTATATAAGGGGCTTATCGAGGATAAGTTCGGTCCCGTATTAAAGCGCAAGATGGATGAGTATGACGGTGAGTTAATAGAGCAGATCCTGCTTCCCGATGACAAAGAAAGAATAACGAATGCCATTAAGGAACTAGCCTTCGATAAGAAGTGCGATGTAGTTCTTGTAAGCGGCGGGATGAGCGTAGATCCTGACGATAAGACTCCGGGTGCCATCAAGGATACCGGTGCCGATATCGTAACTTACGGAGCTCCTGTTCTTCCGGGCGCGATGTTCCTTCTGTCTTACCTTGAGTGTGAAGGAAGAACGGTACCTGTTATGGGACTTCCCGGATGCATCATGTATGCAGGAAGAACGATATTTGACCTTGTACTGCCGAGGGTTCTTGCAGGAGAAAGATTAAAGCTTGAAGATATCTCGCACTACGGGGAGGGCGGACTTTGTCTTAACTGCGAAGACTGCCATTTTCCGAACTGCGGATTCGGTAAATGAATGTTAGGAGTAATGAAGATGGGCGATTTTAATATGTTCAGTCATTTAAACGACAAGGGTGAAGCAACTATGGTGGACGTATCCTCCAAGGATGCTACCGTAAGGCGTGCTCTGGCATCAGGTAAGATCACGATGAGTAAGGAAGCATTTGACCTTCTTATCGAGAATAAGATGCCTAAGGGAGATGTCTTTGCCGTCGCACGAGTAGCGGGAATACAGGCTGCCAAGAGAACACAGGAACTTATCCCTTTATGCCACCTTCTGCTTCTTGAGAAAGTCACGATTGATCTTATACCAAACGAAGAGGATAACTCGGTGAAAGCTATATGTGAGGTCAGACTTACAGGTAAGACCGGAGCCGAGATGGAAGCTCTTACGGGAGCTTCGGTAGCGCTTTTGACTGTCTATGACATGTGTAAAGCAATAGATAAAAGCATGGTCATTTCCGACATCATGTTGGAAGAGAAAGATGGCGGAAAGTCCGGTTCATATAGGAGATAAAGTGAAAAAGTGTATATCAGTACTCATGGCATTTTGCATGAGTTTAATGGTGTTCGGCTGCTCTGCTTCGACAGAGGAGGCAGCCGCTGAGACAAAGACAGTAACAGTTCTTGCCGCTGCATCTTTAACAGACGTTATGGGCGAGCTTGAGGCAATGTATGAGGAGACGCATCCTGATGTTGATCTTGTATTCTCATTCGCAGGATCAGGCGCGTTGCAGACTCAGATCGAGGAGGGAGCTCCTGCCGATATCTTCATAAGCGCAGCTCAGACTCAGATGGATAATCTAAGAGATGAGGGCCTTATCGATGAAGCAAGCATCAGAGATCTTCTCATCAATAAAGTAGTTCTCATCGTACCTGCAGGAAGCGACATCGGGTTAACTTCCTTCGAGGGTGTAACAGCAGATAACGTTACCATGATCGGTTTGGGCGAAGTAGAGTCCGTGCCTGCCGGTAAGTATGCAGAGCAGATTTTCTCTTACCTTGGTATCTGGGATGAGGTTAGTGCAAGAGCTAACTTCGGAAGCGACGTAAGAACCGTTCTTCAGTGGGTAGAATCAGGCGAAGTTTCCTGTGGTGTTGTATATGCTACAGATGCCTACACAACTGACGGTGTAACCATCGTTGCTGAAGCTCCTGAAGGTTCTCATGATCCCGTTATCTATCCTGCAGGAATAATTGCAGGATGCGAAGTAAGCTTGCAGTCTGAAGAGTTCTTACAGTTCTTGGCAAGCTCCGAGGCTTCCGCTGTATTCGAGTCTTACGGATTTACAATGGCGGGCTGATTATGGATCTTTCACCTTTATGGATAACTCTTAAGATATCTTTGGCGGCAACGGTTCTGGTCTTCGTGACCGGCCTGCTGCTTGCATGGGGTGTAACTTTTATGAAGCGCGGCAAGGCGGTAATAGATGCCGTCTTGTCGCTTCCTCTTGTGCTGCCGCCGACTGTTGTAGGTTTTCTTCTTCTGATATCGATGGGTTCAAACTCACCCGTCGGAAAGTTCCTCGATAAGTTCGAAGGAAGACTTGTATTTAGCTGGCAGGGTGCTGCCATTGCAGCTGCCGTTGTTTCTTTCCCGGTTATGTACAGAGGCATAAGAGGCGCTCTCGAACAGGTTGATCCTGACGTGGTGCAAGCTGGAAGAACACTGGGACTTAGCGAGTTTACTATCTTAAGACGCATCATGATGCCTATGGCTTTCCCGGGTATACTTGCTTCCGTCGTGCTTTCTTTCGCAAGATCTCTTGGTGAGTTCGGCGCAACGCTTATGGTAGCAGGCAACATTCCCGGCAAGACCCGCACAATGTCTGTTGCAGTTTATACCGCAATGCAAAGCTCGGACCGGGAGCTTGCTTTCAAGTGGGTCCTTATCATCGTGGCGTATTCTCTTGTAATTCTCGTCGCGCTTAACAGCGTGGCAGGAAGGGGGACACACCGATGAAGACGCTTGTAATAGACATTGTAAAAAGGTGCGGTGACTTCACTTTAAGAAGCAAGTTCGAGGCTTCGGATAAGCGCTTCGCCTTGTTAGGTTCTTCGGGAAGCGGCAAGTCACTTACATTAAAGTGCATCGCAGGCATCGAAAAGCCTGACGAGGGAATCATCAAGTTAGGTGACCGTGTTCTTTTTGACTCGGAAAAGAAAATCAATCTGCCGCCGAGAGAAAGGCATGTGGGGTACCTGTTCCAGGACTATGCACTTTTCCCTAACATGACGGCATTCGAAAACATAAATATCATCGCCAGGGACGAGGACAGGACCAATAAGTATCTGTCTGACTTTAATATCCTGAAGGTCGCCAAGCTTAAGCCTTCGCGTATGTCGGGTGGAGAATGCCAGCGTGTGGCTCTTGCAAGAATGCTTGCATCAGATCCTGAGATCATCTTGCTCGATGAGCCGTTCTCTGCTCTTGATAACTATATGCATACGATAATTGAGAGGGAGATCATGGATATCCTTAAGGACTTTGACGGACCTTCTGTGCTCGTATCACATGACCGTGATGAAGTGTACAGAATGTGTGAAGTGATAGGTGTCATGGATAACGGAACATTGATTGATGTAAATGACCGTGATTCTTTCTTCTCGGCTCCTTCTTCGGTGGTGGCAGCAAGACTTACGGGTTGTAAGAACATATCAAGATTTAAGGACGGTTTTGCAACCGACTGGGGAATTAATATTAAGCTTGCCGAAGGTTCAGATAAAGAGCGAATAAAATGCGTAGGATACAGAGCTCATTACTTCGAACGGGTTGATAAAGCCATGAAGGATGAAGATAATGTTTTTGAAGCGGTTATAGACAGAGTTATCGAGGATACATTCTCATCTGTTATCTGCTTCAGACAGAAGGGGAATGCTGTACATTCTTCTGATTCAGTAATTACTTGGATCTCCGATAAGGAATCCGGAAAGAAGATAAAAGAAGCGTCGGATATAGGGGATCTATTCCTTAAGATTGATCCTTCCAAGCTGATACTTCTTGAAAGGTAAATATGCTTAAGGACGGCTGCAACAGAACAATCAATTATCTTCGTGTATCACTGACGGATAAGTGTAATCTCCGTTGTAAGTACTGCGTGCCTTCAGGCGGCGTTGAACTTATGGACCACAAGGAGATATTGACCCTTGAAGAGATGCTCCGCCTTATCGATATACTTACGAAGCTTGGCATTACCAAAGTCCGTTTCACAGGAGGTGAGCCTCTTGTCCGTAAGAATGCCATAAGCCTTATTCAGAAAGTATCCAAGCTTGATAATGCTCCCAAGATCGCTCTCACGACTAACGGGGTTTTGTTGGATGACTACATAGAGTATCTTGCTTTCTCTAATGTCCGGGATATCAATATCAGTCTCGATACGTTAGATCCGGCAGTATACGAATCGCTTACGGGTGCAGATGAGCTTTCTTCAGTTATGAGAAGCATTCAGTCGTGCCTTGTAAACGGAATTAATCTTAAGCTTAATGTTGTTCCGATTAAGGGCATTAACGAGGATGATATTCCTTTCATGGCGGCACTTGCAAGAGACTACGAAGTTGCAGTCAGATTCATAGAGCTGATGCCTATGGGATGCGCTTCTTCCTATGAAGGTCTTTCTAATGATGAAGTGAGAAAGAAGCTTTTCGATGTGTATGGAGAGGAGAGTTATTGTGAGAGCGAAGGCGACGGTCCTGCAAGTTATGTGAAGTATAAAGGGTTCCGGGGTAAAGTCGGATTCATAAGCCCGATGTCGCATGCATTTTGTGAAAGCTGCAACAGGCTAAGGCTTACATGTGACGGCAAGCTTAAGCTTTGTCTTGCTTCGCCGCTGTCGCTTGATCTTAAGGCGCTTCTAAGGTCGGAGGCGACGGATGAAGATATAAGTAATGCCATAAGGGAAGCAGTGTTGAAGAAACCCTCGCACCACGAGTTTAACAATGAAGGATATAAGCCGGATGACCGTAACATGATCGGCATTGGAGGTTAATGTGGGAAAGATAATAGCTGTATGCATCAGCGAGAAGAAGGGCACGGTAAAGACCGATGTCGGACATGTGAAGATAATTAAGGACTACGGCCTCGAGAACGATGCCCACGCCGGTTCCGGAAGGCAGGTAAGCCTTCTTTCGTATGAGAGCTTTGATGCTTTCAGGAAGCTTAACGAGGGCAAGGTTGATATAGTGCCGGGCGTGTTCGGCGAGAACCTTCTTGTGCAAGGATATGATCTTAAGAATCTTAAGATAGGAACGAGATTTAAGTGTGGCGACTGCATCCTTGAGCTTATGCAGTTAGGAAAGAAGTGCCATACGGGATGTGAGATATCGAAGATCGCAGGCAAATGCATAATGCCCGTAGAGGGTGTGTTTGCCAGAGTTATTGAAGGCGGAACGGTAAGTAACGGAGATGAGATAGTTATCATTTCCGAGCCGTCACCTTATAAAGCTGCGATAATTACGGCTAGTGACAGAGCTTTTAACGGCGAGAGGGAAGACCTGAGCGGACCTAAGATCGAGGAGATGGTTAAGGCGGCAGGATATGAAGTGGTCGATTATTCATTGCTTCCCGATGATGAAGACGGATTGTCAGACAGAATGATAAAGATCTGCGATGAGATAAAGCCTGATGTCATCTTCACTACAGGCGGTACGGGATTCTCTCCGAGAGATCATATGCCGGAAGCGACGAAGAAGATAGCTGACCGCGATGCTCCGGGTATTGCCGAGGCGATAAGAGCTTACAGTCTAAAGATCACTCCCAATGCGATGTTATCAAGGGGGGCTTCGGTCATAAGAGGGAAGACATTAATCATTAATCTTCCGGGAAGCCCGAAGGCTGTTAAGGAGTGCCTTGAGTATATTCTTCCAAGTCTTGAGCACGGCCTTGGAATTCTTCGGGGAGAGCTTACAAATTAATACGCGATTTTTAAGAATTAATATATAATAGATAGATGAATTGGGTATAGAAAGATAATTAGGGAGTGTTATGGAATTTGTAAAGTTGTCAGAAAGATCCTCGGATATCGCAGTTCTCGAGAAGATTAATGAAGAAGCTTTTCCCGAGCATGAGAGAAATCTTCTTTCGGATCTTATTAAGACCGGTGCTTCGGTATACGGTATTTACGAGTACGATGAAGCTATCGGATTCTTTGTTGTAAGAGAGTTTAAGGAAATCCTTTATATTGCTTATCTTGCTGTAAGAAGTGACAGCAGGGGAAGAGGTATAGGCAAGGCTGCCATAACCGAACTTATCAATACATACTACGATAAGCAGGTGATTATCGAATACGAAGCACCTATGAGCATTAAGGCTAACAGCGCTGAGTGTCTTCGCAGAAGAAACTTCTACAGAAGATGCGGCATAAGGCAGACCGGCTGGTTTACTTTCTATGACGAGACAGAATACGAGATCGGATGTGCAGGTGCTCCTTTTGACATCGACATGTTCGATGAATTTATCGATTACCTCTCGACTCTATTCTCCGATCACATTCCTCATCCTTACAGGAAGGATTAAAGCACGTCGCTTAATTTTCTGTTGTAGAAGAAGTCGTGGACCATATCATCGAACTCTTCCCACATGGGGAGAGTCTCGCACTTCTTCTTACGGGGACATTTGAATCCTTTATCAGCCAGGCATGCTACTGAAGACATTGTTGTCTCCATAAGTTCCAGAATCTCGCCGATGGAATATTCTTCTGGCTTTCTTAGAAGCTTATATCCGCCGCCCTTGCCGCTTGCACCTTTAACAAGTCCGCCGGCGACCATTTCCTTTACGATGATCTCAAGATACTTCTTAGAGATCTCCTGTCTTTCGGCAATATCCTTAAGAGGGATATAAGTACCGTTATCGTTCTGTGCGAGATCGATCATTACTCGGATCGCATATCTTCCTTTTGTTGAGATCATATGTAATACCCCTTTTTCTAATCTATCGCCTATTATACCCGTAGGTTATCGGGTAAATCAAGAGTTAAAAACCTATTGACACGGTGGGTAAATAGGCATAATATAACGCCGTAATATTTTGAAAGGGAGATACGACATTGATATATGCAGATAACGCCGCTACCACTAAGATGAGCGATGCGGCAATAAAGACAATGGTAAGTCTCATAGGAGATACATACGGCAATCCTTCAAGCCTTTATGAGTTCGGTCAGAAGGCAAAGGAAGTGCTCGAACAGGCAAGAGAGGACGTTGCAGCAGCAATCGGCGCTGACCCCAAGGAGATTATCTTCACTTCAGGTGGAAGCGAAGCTGACAATCAGGCAATCCTTTCTGCAGCAAAGACAGGTGCACTTAAGGGCAAGAAGCACATCATTTCGACGGCTTTTGAGCATCACGCAGTGCTTCATACTCTCGAGAAGCTTAAGAAGGAAGGATATGAGATCACGCTTCTTGATGTTCACGAGAACGGTATCGTAACCGCGAAGCAGGTAGAGGACGCGATCCGTGAGGACACATGCCTTGTTACCGTTATGTATGCGAACAACGAGATCGGTACAATCCAGCCCATAAGCGAGATCGGTGCAGTATGCCGTGCACACAAGGTTCCTTTTCACACGGATGCAGTGCAGGCAGTAGGTCACATCAAGGTGAACGTTGTCGACGATAACATCGATATGCTCTCAGCTTCAGGACACAAGTTCCACGGCCCCAAGGGCGTTGGTTTCCTCTACGTTAAGAAGGGAATCCCTGCATTTAACCTCATCGAGGGCGGTGCGCAGGAGAGAGGAAGAAGAGCAGGTACCGAGAACGTTCCCGGCATCGCCGCTATGGCAACAGCACTTAAGGAAGCAGTAGCAGGTCTTGATGAGTACAATGCTAAGCTTACTCCTCTAAGAGACAAGATCATTAAGGGCTTGGGCGAGATCCCGCACTCCGCCATTAACGGTGACCTTGTAAGCAGAGTCCCTTCCAACATCAACTTCTGCTTCGAGGGTATCGAGGGAGAGTCACTCTTGCTTCTTCTTGACGATAAGGGTATCGCGGCATCATCCGGAAGCGCCTGTACATCAGGTTCACTTGATCCTTCTCATGTACTTCTCGCGATTGGCCGCGTACACGACGTAGCACACGGATCGCTCCGCCTAAGCTTGGGCGAAGATATTACAGATGAGGACGTTGAGTACATCATCAAGTCAGTTAAGGAAGTCGTCACTTACTTAAGAGGATTCTCGCCCGTATGGCGTGACCTCGAAGCAGGCAAGACACAGCACATTTTATAAGGAGAGACACACTATGGCTTTATACAGCGAAAAGGTAATGGACCATTTCAGAAATCCCAGAAACGTAGGCGTCCTCGAGGATGCAAACGGAGTAGGAACAGTAGGTAACGCAAAGTGCGGAGACATCATGAAGATGTACTTAAAGATCGAGGATGACATCGTTAAGGATGTTAAGTTCGAGACATTCGGATGTGGAAGCGCCATCGCATCAAGCTCGATGGCTACAGAGCTTATCAAGGGTAAGCCCGTAGAGGAAGCAAGACAGCTTACAAACGAAGCAGTTGCAGAAGCTTTGGACGGACTCCCGGACTACAAGATGCACTGTTCCGTACTTGCACAGGAAGCAATTGAAGCAGCACTTAAAGACTATGAGGAGAATGGAAAGGATAAGTAATGTTCTTACGTAATGCAGTATCGGCTTACATAAGAAAGGGAGAGACTTCTAATAAGAAGCTCGGTCTTGAGATTGAGCATTTTATTGTAAACGACCAGGGAATTCAGATCGATTTCCACACAATATCAGATTTGATAAAGACCGTCGGAGATGAATTAGTTGCACAGCTTATCTATATGGACGGCTACCCGGTAGGATACGTGACGGACGAATACGCCACAAGCCTCGAACCTTCATGTCAGTTCGAGATCAGCATTAATCCATATGACGAAATAAGTGAGATAGAACGCATCTATAAATCGTTCAGAGATCTGTGGGAGCCTTTGTTTGAAGAACGTGGTTATCATTTTGTTACCAAAGGAAATCTTCCTTTGGTTGAACTTGGTAAGATCTCACCTGATGATATCCCGTTGTCACCTAAGAAGAGATATATTTTCATGGATGATTACTTCAAGACAAGCGGCAGATACGGCAAGTACATGATGCGTGCATCAGGATCAACTCAGATATCAGTCGACTATTCTTCCGAAGAAGATATGGTAAGAAAGCTTCGAATACTTGAGAAAATCTCACCGATCCTTATGATAATGATGGAGAATAAGACTGATGAGAATTCCACATTACAAGGTGTAAGTGATAAGCCGCATCTTCTTCGAATTCAGGAGTGGGACGATATCGATCCGGCAAGAGCAGGATTCGTTCCACAT